>Ga0137410_10000114_pt1 | contig 55058 bp, 47 predicted proteins | sample CZODoug1_16funga_FD_108878 | JGI IMG/M metagenome (GOLD analysis project Ga0137410, IMG submission 108878) | Vadose zone soil fungal communities from Angelo Coast Range Reserve, California, USA - CZODoug1_16fungal (Illumina Assembly) | ecosystem: Environmental > Terrestrial > Soil > Vadose zone... | reverse complement strand
ACTGCAGATTGTCCTCGGGATTCAGATCGCCCAGGAAGACGGTGTGCGCTGCACGAGTCAGAAGCTCGGTGAGTCGCTTGGGGTCAGGGCGAGTTTCGTGCGCAAATTGCTGCTGCCACTCAGCCACGAGGGCATCATTATCGCGACCCTGGGCAAGGGTGGCGGCGTGCGCTTAGCTCGCCCGCCAGACTCGATCACGCTGCGAGATATTTATCTTGCGGTCACGGAAAAAAAGAGGCTTTGGGTCGCGCGCGAGGGTATTCCCTGTCAGTGCGTGGCGAGTGCCAACATCGTTCAATTTTTCGGATGTCTGGCTGGCGAGGCGGAGGGTCTAGTGCTTGAGATGCTCGCGAATCGCACGGTTGCAGACAGTGTCGCGCAGATCCGCAGGCTCGAAATGGTCCGGCTCGATCAAAGAAAGCCGAATGCGTTGCTGCACGCACACGGAACTTGAGCGACGAGAAGCAAGGACTCCTGCGCGGGAGTTCAGGTGCCCACGCGTGCTCTGATCAGTGCGATCTTGCCGTTTGTCGACCTGCCGGGGACGAGGGGCGCATTCGCGCCACCACGGCGCGCGCGACGGCACTCGTCCAGACGCAGAATATCGGACAGACCTTCCGCAATGGTGCGGCGATCGAGATTGTCGAGGAGCGCCTTCTCGGCCTCGCCTGTGACGGTAGCAAAGAACTCATTGATGTTTGCGCTGATTCGACAGCGCCGCGGCACCGCGTCGCGGGCGGCCAAAATTCGCTTATTCTCCGTCACAGATTGATAAACATCGCGCAGGGTCATCCGATCGGCTGCACGGCCGAGCCTCAGGCCACCACCCTTGCCGACCGAAGGACGGATCAATCCGTCGCGACTCAACGGGAAGAGCAGCTTGCGGATGAGGCTTGGATTGGTGCCAAGCCCTTCAGCAAGCATCTTGCTGGTGACGCGGAAATTGTCATGCTCCCCGAGGGCGACACTCAACATCATCTGAAGAGCCGTTGCAAAGCGCAGGTCAATCATAGTCGCGAGGAGGATCCACCGAATGCAAGGATGTCTTAATATAACATTTTCGGTGACACTTTGCAGTCAAAAAGCATTTGGCGCCCCCACGTGGCGCCGCGCACCTTGATTTGCGCTAACCCGGGGCGGCTTGGTGAGAGAAATTCTCATCCCCCGCTGTTAGCCGCGATGCGGGGTGAGATGATTACGAACTGCCGCTACGTCAAGACACGTCGCTCCTATGGATTTCTCTGATCAACTGAGACTCCCCAGCAGGTTCTCGATCCGAATCGGCAGCTCACGGATGCGCACGCCCGTGGCATGAAAGACGGCGTTGGCGATCGCGGCATTTAAGCCGACATTTCCCAGTTCGCCGATACCCTTGATGCCAAGCTCGTTGACGAGCAAGTCCTCCTCGGGAACGAAAATGGACTCGATCTCCCCGATATCCGCGGCGACCGGGATCAGATAGCTGGCGAGATCGGCATTCACATAGCGTCCCCGACGGGGATCGATCTCCGTGGCTTCATGCAGGGCGGCGCTCATGCCCCAGATTTGCGCCCCCATGAGCTGGCTCTTGGCGGTGAGCGGACTGACAATGCGTCCGGCGGCAAAGACACCCAGCAAGCGCGGGACGCGGATCTCCCCAGTGCGCTCGTGCACGCGAACCTCCACAAACTGGGCCCCGAACGCACACTGGACGCGCTCCTTGAGAAACGTGCCGCCGGTGAAAGCCGGCTGACCCTTGTACATACCTTCCAGACCTTGCGGCGGTGTGCCGTGCGGGGAATTCTCCGCATAGGCTTCAACGGCCGCGCGACCTAAGCGTGCAATCGCCGTGCGCAGCGGCTCGCGGCCTGTGGCGCACTCGAGGTGACCATCGATGAATCGAATCTCCCGCGCGGCCGCGCCGCGAAGCGGACCCGTGGATGTCGCCGCCACCGCTGGGGCGATCAGCCGTGCACGAATGTCCTGACACGCCTTGGCCACCGCATTACAGATACTGGCGGTACTGTTGGAACCCCCAGCGACGGGCCCCGGAGGCAGACTTGAGTCACCCGCCTCGACCTGCACGCGCTCCGGCGCGAGACCCAAACCCTCCGCCACGGTAATGGCAATCACTGTGCGTACGCCCTGCCCCATTTCATGGGCGGCGGTCTGCACTTGCGCCGTGGCATCGGCCCTGAGGGTGACACGCGCGGCTGCCGGCGCCATGACGGTCGGGTAAACGCTCGAGGCGCATCCATAGCCGATGCGCCAGCCCTGAGTGCGCATGGATCCGACCCGAGGGTCGCGCTGTGACCAACGAAAGCGTTCGGCCCCCACATCGAAGCATCGCATCAAAGCACGCGACGTGTAGGGCCGCCCCTCGATGGGCTCTATCAAGGTGTCGTTCTTTCGTCGCAGCTCGATCGGATCCATGTTCAAGGCGACAGCCAGCTCGTCCATCGCCGACTCCAAGGCGAAGAGGTAAGGCACTTCCGCGGGCGCACGCATGAAGCCCGGCGTGGCGCGATCGGCGTGGACCACGGTCACACTGGATGCAACATTGGGGCATGCATACACGCGGGTGGAGGCATTGACACCGCCCACCTGATACATGTCAGGCTGGGAGCTGATTTCCCAGCCATCATGAATCAGCGCTTGCAGTTGGCCTTCCCGGCTCGCCGCCAGGCGAACGCGATGTCGGGTCTCCGCCCGATACGTTCCGATGGTGAAGCCTTGCGCGCGACTCGCCTCGAGTTTCACCGGCCGATCGAGCATCTTCGCGCTCCAGGCGATCAAGGCGGTAGTTTGGTTGAGAAAGCTGCGACTACCAAAGGCGCCGCCAAGATACGGCGATATGATACGAATCTGGGATGGAGCGATGCCCAACTGCGCGGCAAGCCCATGCTGGTACCCATACACGTTCTGACTCGACTCCCACACCGTGAGTTGGTCGTGCTTCCACGCGCAGGTCGTCGTGAAGAGCTCCATGCTGTTGTGATGTTGTGTGGGCGTCGCATAGCGCGCGTCGAAGCGCACGGGTGCTGCGGCATGCACGGTGAGGGCATCGCCGACCGAGGGTCCCGGCTCGGTCTGGGCCGACCCGCTCGAAGATGTCGCGGTGGCGCCGACTGGCTCTTCGGAGGAAAAGGTCGCACGGGGCGCCTCATCGATGTAGGTCACCTTCAGTTCTCTGGCCGCTGCGCGAGCTTGCTCGAAACTCTCGGCGATCACGACGGCGATCACCTGGCCGGCATGCCAGATCTCGGGGGAATCGAGCGGCGCAATGGTGGAGTTCATGTACCCACCGGAGAGGAAGGTCTGCCCGGGCTTGATCCGGCCGGCCAGGTTTTTGTAACTCAGGACTTCAAGCACCCCGGGAAGCGCGCGGAGAGCGGTGTCATCGAGCGTTGCGATGTGACCGCGGGCGATGGTACTTGTCACCAGACACGCGTGCGTCGGATGGGCGCCCCCATCGAAATCCGAACCATAGCGGGCACGCCCGGTGACCTTGAGCGCCGCATCCACACGCCGGTAGTCGGGTTTGAGGGTCGTGCCATTCATGCGAGTTGTCCCACCTCCAAGAGCGCGCGCACCAGCGTGCGCTGCCCGAGCTCGATCTTAAATGCGTTCTGGCCGGCGCTGCGCGCCCCCGCAAAGGCAGCACGCGCCGCTGCCGCGGCATTGGCCTCGGTCAAGGGATGGCCTTTCAAGATCGCCTCCGCCTCGCGGGCCCGCCAGGGACGGTAGGCCACTCCGCCGAGTGCGATCCGCACCTCCCGCACGCTCCCCTCGCTCAGATCGAGCGCAACGGCTGCACTGGCCAGGGCAAACTCGTAAGAGGCACGGTCACGAATCTTCAAATAGGTCGATCGCCGCGTCCAAGATCCTGCAGGAATCCACAAGCCGGTGATCAATTCACCGGGTAGAAGCTGCGTTTCATATTCGGGTTCGTTCGAATCCCGATAGAACCGCTCGAGCTCCAACGAGCGGCGGCCGTCGCGGTGTAGGGTCTCGACGCTTGCCCCGAGGGCGGTGAGCGCCTGCGCGAAGTCCCCCGGATAGCTGGAGATGCAGCGATCAGAGACCCCGAGTACCGCGTGCAGGCGATTTGGAGCGGTGCGCGCCGCGCAGCCGCTGCCGGGATGGCGTTTGTTACAGGCCTCCCAGCTGGTATCGCGAAAGTACGGACAGCGCGTGCGCTGCAGAAGATTGCCGCCGAGAGTGGCCATGTTGCGAATCTGGGCACTGGCAGCGAGTGCCAGACTCTGGGCGATGACTGGATACTCGGCCTGTACGCGTGGATCATCCGCGACTTGGGCCATGTGGACCAGCGCGCCCAAGTGCAGACCGGCCTCGGTCACCACAATACGGCCGTATTCCCGGCGCAGCGCGTTGATATCTATCACCGTGTCGGGGGACAAGACTTGGAGTTTGAGCAGGTCCAACAGCAGCGTTCCACCGGCTAGGTACTGCACCGGCGGATTCACCGCCTGTGGGCCGCCTGAGCTTCTCATCGCACGCAGCGCGGCGTCGGTGTCCTCAATGCGTTGGTACGAGAAGGCTCGCATGCTTCAGCGTTTGCGCATCAGAGGCTTCGCTTGCTCAATGGCAGCGAAGATGTGCGGATAGGCCGCGCAACGACACAAGTTGCCGCTCATGAACTCCTGGATGGAGGCGCGCGTCTCAGCGTGGCCTTCCTCCACGCAGGCAATGGCCGAGAGGATCTGACCGGGGGTGCAGTAGCCGCACTGCAGAGCATCCTGTTCGATGAAGGCTTGTTGCATGGGATGCAGCATGCCATCGCGACCCTCCAAGCCTTCGATGGAGGTGACCGGCTCACGCACCGCAGCGGCGAGTGTCAAGCACGATAAGACGCGTCGGCCGCCAAGGAGCACCGTGCAGGCGCCGCACTGCCCGTGGTCGCAGCCCTTCTTGGTTCCGGTGAGCCCGAGTTGATGGCGCAACGTATCCAACAGCGTGGCACGGGCATCGAGTGTGAGCGACTGCGAACGACCGTTAATCGTGAACTCCGCCACCACCGTCCTGCGTGACTCATCAGAGTAGGCATTGGTGTCTGCCTGAGCGGGGAGCTGTCCCAGCGCAGGTGTGGCGAGCGTAATCTTCAGAAAGTCGCGTCGTTGCACCCCAATCCTCCTCGGCCCCATCCCTTCATGCGTGGGGCTATGAGACCCATGTTCCCGCCGCCATTACGAGATCTTATACATACCACCATCCGCCACGAGGGCTTGCCCGGTCACAAAAGCTGCATCGTCGCTGGTGAGAAAGACGATGGGACCTGCGATATCGTCCGGTTCCGCGAAGCGCTGAATGGCCTGCAGCTGCCAGACACTTTTCTTCAAGTTCGCGGGGACTTGGCTGGTACCGGGAGTATTAGTGATCGCCGGGACGATGGCATTGACTGTGATGCCGTCCTGACCGACCTCATTCGCCAAGGCGCGCACCAGGCCAATCACGCCCATCTTGGCGGCCATGTAGTGGCATAAGCCCGGCAGATTGGTACCGATTGAATTGGACGACACGTTGACGAATCGACCCCATTTCTTCTTGCGCATGCCGGGCACAAATTCCCGGGCACTGAAGTAGTGCGAATCCAAGTTCAACGCCAGCGCTTGGCGCCATTTCGCGTAGTCGAGATCCTCGAGGGCAATCTGGGGATAGGCACCGGCGTTGTTGACCACGATGTCGGCGCTACCGAATTCGGCCTTCACGCGCTGGCCGATGTGGGCCCACCCTGCCTCGGTCGATACATCGGCCGTAATCGCAAGAGCGTTGCCGGGTAACCGAGCTGCGGCTTCATCCGGCGGCGTCAAGTCCACCAGAGCCACGCGCGCGCCACGCTGCGCCAACTTGACCGCGACCGCGTGTCCGATACCACGGCCGGCCCCCGTTATCACGGCTGTGCGGCCGAGGTGTGTTTGCGGCTCGCTCATGTGGGTGCTCCCGCTTTGACGGGGGAAGATGCTACCGGTGCTTTTGCCAAGGTGAGATCAAGCGCGCTCAAACCTCGCAGCACAAAACTCAGGTTGTAGTGCAGCTGCTCCTGCGGGCGTGCGAGTTTGAAGGCCGAATACCGCTCGAGGAACAGCCGAAACGTGTTGGTGAGGACCAATTTGGCAAGCGATGAGCCCACGCAAGTATGGATTCCGGTGCCAAATGTCAGATGTCGCGCGGCATTCGGCCGATCGAGATTGAATGATTCGGCATCGGCAAACTTGGCATCATCGCGATTGGCTGAGGCGAAGGCGACCATGACGGTGGCGCCCTTGGGGATCGCCACCCCGCCCAATTCGCTGTCCTGAGTCACATAGCGCGGCATCATCTGAACCGGTGCTTCGGTACGCAGCAGCTCCTCTACGAACTTTGGGATCGCGGTCGGCTCATCGCGCAGCCGGCGCTGCAGGTCCTGATCGACGGCGAGCCGGTGGAGGCCCGCGGCAATGCTGTTGCTCGTGGTCTCATGGCCCGCGACCAGGACGTTTTCAGCCATCGCGAGCACCTCGAGGTCCGTCAATGGTCGATCGCCCCCGAAGCGCGCATCGAGAAAGTCGCTGATCACATCTTCGCGGGGCTTCTCGCGCCGTTCGCGGATACGGGCCATCAGGTGGTGCTGCAACTCAACCACCTTTTCGGCCGCCTTAACATGCTCCTCCTCGGAGATCGGCAGCCCGAAGCCCACAAACCAGGCATCGGACCACTCGCGGAACAAACGGAAATCCGAACGTGCCACCCCAAGCATGTCGGCAATGATGTAGATCTGCACCGGAATGGCAAAATCGTGGACCACATGCACTTCGGTCTGGTCCCCAAATCCGTCCATGACATCGGTCACGGTCCGTATGATCGATTGCTCCATCTGGCGAATCCGTGCGGGGCGGAACGCGTTCATCACAATGCGCCGATAGACGGTGTGATCGGGCGGATCCAGGTTCACAAACACCGGCAATGATCGGCCGTAGCCCTTCTCCTTAATGAGGGCATCTGCTGCCGCCGATTGGTGCAGTCCCAGGCCACCACCGTGCGGAGACATGCTCGAATAGGTTTTGCTGTCGTGGACGACCTGAACAATGAGATCGAACGTGCTCACAAGGTAAGTGCCCTCGGGCGTGAGCCTGACTGGGGCCTCCCCCCGCAGAGCACGATAGTACGGATAAGGGCACTGCTGGACCTTCGGGTCCATGACGCTCTGTAAAGTCAGGTCACTCATGAGGCTTGCTGCCGGGTTGTTTCGCCAGCTGCCGCTCGAAGGTGGCCAGATCGAAGTAGTCTCGCCATTCGCTGATCAAGCCGTCGCGGATTCGAAACGACCCCATGAGCGGTACTGAGATTTTGCGGCCATCTTCCAACGTAAACGAGTCGATACGCTCGGTGAGCACGACGTCATCACGCTCGGCAATATTCACGATTTCCCAATGCGCCAACATGCGCTTCCCCACGCCGAATGAGTCGGCGAAGGCGCGCGCATTCTCGCGACCTTGGATCGGCTGCATGGGAATGTTGTGATAATAGATATCCTCCGTCATGAGCTCATGGGCGCGATCCAGGTCATTCTCATTCCAGGCCTGGATGAATTCGGTGACGATCTGTATTCCGCTCATAGAGAAAACTCGCTCGCTATTCGGCATCCGGTTGATGTTTCGGAGACGCCCTCTCGAACGCCTCCAGTGCCATGGCGGATGTGAAAATCCGCATAATCGTGGGATAGGCGGTCAGATCGCACTCGAAGTTCTGGGCGTTGGCCACTTGGGGAATGAGACAAACGTCCGCGAGTGTCGGCAGGTCACCATGACAGAACCGTCCCGCGGCCCCTCCCGCGAGCAGTTGTTCCACACCAGCAAACCCCTCGGCTACCCAGTGTTGATACCAGTGGCGTACCGCATCCTCGGGCTGGCGCAGGGGTTCGCGCAAATAGCGCAAGACGCGCAGATTGTTGAGTGGATGAATGTCACTGGCGACCGCCTGGGCGAGTGCCCGCACGCGTGCTCGGCCCAGCGGATCGGGCGGCAGCAGCGCGGGAGCAGGCACGGTCTCTTCGAGAAATTCAATGATCGCGAGCGACTGGCCGATGGCCTGACCGTAGGCGATCAACGTCGGAACCAGCCCTTGCGGGTTGAGGGCCAAATAGCCCGGTGCCCGCTGCTCGTCGCGGCGCAGATGATGCGCCAAGGTCCGGTACGTGAGGCCCTTCAAATTGAGCGCGATGCGCACTCGAAAGCTCGCGGATGAGCGGAAGTAGCCGTGAAGGGTTAGATTGAGATCGCCGGCCGTCATGCTGGCGCTTCAGTCTGCCTTGACCACGATGCGCAGATCCTCCAGACCGTCGATGTGACCATCCATCACATCCCCAGCCTTAACTGCACCCACCCCTTCTGGCGTTCCCGTGAAGATAAGATCTCCAGGGAGCAGCGTGACGTAACGCGACAGGTGTTGAATGACCTCCGCGACACTCCAGATCAATTGAGAGATGTCACTGCTCTGGCGCACCTCGCCGTTGACCTTGAGCCAGATCGCTCCGCGTTCGAGATAGCCGCTTCGCGCGGCTGGTACCAGGGCGGCACACGGGGCGGACTCATCGAAGGCCTTGCCCATGTCCCAGGGCCTCCCCTGCTTTCGCGCATTCATCTGCAGATCCCGCCGCGTCATGTCCAGTCCCACGGCGTATCCAAATATGTGCCGGTGTGCCTGCTCGGTAGCAATGTTCTTGCCGCTCTCGCCGATTGCTACCACCAGTTCGATTTCGTGTTGGAAATCATTCGTCAGCGGCGGATAGACGATGGATTTTTCCGAAGCGACGATCGCGTCGGCGGGTTTCAGGAAGAAAAACGGCTCCTCGCGGTTCGGATCAAATCCCATCTCGCGCGTATGCGCCGCGTAGTTGCGCCCAACGCAGTAGATACGATGCACGGGAAAGTTACCGCCACCGGAAACGGCGACGGTCGGCAGCGGCAGATGAGCGGGGATGGAAGTCATCAAGTACTCCAGGTGTCGTATGTATGAGAGGAATTAGCGCGCGCTCCTCGCGCCACAAACCGAGCGCCGACTGCACAGGCCAGTCCGAGAAGCTGAAGAGCGCTGCATCCTGCACAATTACTCCGCCACCGAATGATCAGTTCGGTCTGTGGTCGAAAAGCTCTGAAATGTGGCCCGCGCCTCTACCTCATCGGCCAAACCCAACGCGTGTACCTCACGTCCGTCAAGCGTGTCGGTCCCGAAAGCCAATCGACGCGCCGATGTGACACCCACGCGTCTGACCACCGAACCGATGCCCCATGCGGGAAACAAGCCGATCGGCACTTCGGGTAATCCCCATTTTGCCGAACTCGCGGCGGTGAGCACGATGTCGCGCGCCGCTGCCAAGGTTAGTCCTCCGCTCATGGCGAACCCATGGACGGCGGCGAGAACTGGCTTAGCGCCCTGAGCGATGCGCTAGTGTCTGTTTGCGAAACCATCTCTCACCTCCAAAACGCGGCGGCCACCGGTCTTAAGTCCAGTGCAACGGAAGGCGGGCGATTGAGCCGACGATCCCCGCGCGGAATTCAATGTCATCCTCTCGTTCCACGTTAAAGTCAGGTATGCGCCGCAGCCACTCGCGCAACGCTATGCGCACCTCCGCACGGGCAAGCATCGCCCCCGGGCAGCGATGTGGGCCTTGGCCGAAGGTCGAGGTGACTTGTGACTTGCGCCGAGGATCGACGGCTTCAGCATCCGGAAATATTTGCGAGTCGAGGCCATGCAGCATCGTTGGGATAACAATCAGATCTCCCTGGCGGAGCGTCACACCATCGCAGGGATAGTCCTCAACCACCTCTCGAACCGGCGAAACAATAGGAAAGCGCCTGAGAAATTCCTCAATGGCTCCCGACAGAATCTCCTCTTCCGCCGCCAACAACTTTCTCAGCTCCGGGTGTCTGGCAAGATAGAGGAAGATGAATGACAACATCGCCGCGACCGTATCTAACCCAGCGATCAGGAACTGACCGCACATACGTCGTGCTTCATCGTGGGTTATCTGCCGACCATCGATTTCCCCCGTCACGGCAAGGCTAAGCAGGTCGTTACCGGGACTTTCTCGGCGTGCATGCAGCCAAGGATCGAGATACGACATGAGGGCATCCATCGCCTCAAGGGCGGTTATCCCATCACTCGGTCGCATCGTCCGCTCCGCAAAATAGCGCAGCTTGGGAATGTCCTCGAGAGGAAGCTTGGCCCAGTTCATGAAGAGCTCGAGCGGTAGCTTGAGCGCGAAATCGCTGACAAAGTCGCATCTACGCTTGGGGACTAAGCCTTGCACTAGGTTAATCGTCCGTGCCTCAATCTCTCGATCCATTGAGCTGATGTACTTAGGCGTCAGAATCGTGTTGATAATCCGGCGGAATTTCGTATGTTCTGGCGGATCGAGCGAGGCCGGAATGGAATTGGCGGTCGAGCGCGGGAGAAATTCATTCCGTGACGAGAAATGCTTGAAATCCCCATAAAATTGCGGCACGAGCTGCCCGCTGTTAACTATCCAGTGCCCTCCGTTTCGGGGTGTCCACAAGACGCTTGAGCGGTTGGAGCGATGCAGCGCGAGCCACGCTTCGTGCACGCCCTTCTTAAGATCGGGCGGACTGAAAATGTCGAAGTCGACGACCACCGATTGCGGCACGTGGCCAGGTATGGCGGCGGTGGATATCATGGTCAGTGCTCCTCGTTAGTGGCTGGTACAAGCACTCGCAATCCACTAAGAGATGGCTCGATGGTGATTTGGCAGCTCAGTCGGCTTGCGCTGGTTGTGTCGGTCAATCCCTCGATCATTGCCAGCTCATCGGCTCCCGCGGGCGGCACTCGGCCGATCCAATCGGGATCAACCTTGACATGGCACGTGCCGCAGCTCAGAAACCCGCCACACTCACCGATGATGCCGGGCACCATGTGGTCGCAGGCCACACGCATCAAGGTATCGCCTTCCTGCGCAAATATCTCCTGCCCCCCGCCGCGCTCATCAACGAATTGGATCTTGATCATTGTAGGCCTTGTCTGTGAGGTATCGTCCATCGATCCGCGCTAAACCCGTCCGCTATCGGCGGCCAATGTGCTACGTGGGGGCTGTCGGACCAGCCTTTCTGCCAACTGCCACAGTCGATCAGCCGCCACCGGATCCACCGCGTGCGGCATCACCCCATCCAATCCCTCGGGTCGGCCTGGTTTCGCGGGTGCGCCATCCTCAATATAAAGGCCGCCATTTCCAGTCAATTCCGGCGCCGTTGCCGCGTACAGGATGGTCGCCGCAGCCTGATCGGCAGTTCGGACAAGGGGCGCACAATCGATGAGTAGCCGATCGAGGGTGGCGCTATCCATCGCGCTCAGAAGGTCGGTCTTGACGATACCGGGCGCCACTGAGAAAGCGTCGATTCCCAGTCGCGCGTAGTGAGTCTGAAACCCTACTGCAAAGAGCGCGCACGCGGTCTTGCTCCGTTGGTAAGCGATGTCGCCGTTGTAGGGTTCCGTATCGAAGTTGTGATCTTCGAAATTGAACGCGGCGAAGCGATGTGCGCCGGACGATAGCTGGACTAGTCTCGGATTTCGGCCATCGGCCAAGTTATTGGCAAGCAAACGCGACAGAAGGAATGGCCCCATGAAATTGACACCGAAATGCCATTCAAAGCCTTCATTCGTCCGCCGAAAATCGCCTCCCATCACACCCGCATTGTTGATCAGCACATCGACGGGGCGGTCTTTCAATTCCTGCGCTACCCGCCGTATCGAGTCAAAGCTCGAAAGATCCAATGAAATGCGCGTCACTCTATTTGCGCCGACCTCCCGGTTGATCCCCTCCGCGGCGGTCTGGGCCGCTGCCTCATCGCGACTTGCGATCAAGACGGCGGCTCCCAAACGCGCGAAGGCGCGCGAGGTACTCAGGCCGATGCCTTTCGCGCCACCCGTAATAATCGCCAACCTTCCTCTAAGATCTGGCACCGTCGACAACGCCGCAACTCCTTCAATGACTTCTAGAGGACTTTCTTTCTCGGACAGCGCCCGAGTTTTCCTCTAAAGTAAGTCCCTTGCGGTCGAAAGCTCCAATTATTTTTTATAATGGTGCAATCACTGCGGCGCTTACATCTTCGGCGAGCTCGATGTCGATGCCATTGCACACCACCGTCTGGGTGACTCGAAGGCGACGCATCAACTTGTGATCAAGAAGTGACGACCGTTGATGGGCTCGCGCACGGGGCATCAAGCACTTGGCGGACCGGCGAAGCTTCATTTCGCGCCGCAGCGGGCGCGACTCATTCACGTCGGCCTCGGTACGTCCGCCGCGACACCTTGCTGGATGGGCGGTTCGCGCACGGCGGCTAGCGATGCCAACATTTGCCTCGGCTAACTTTTCCTACATCCCTCGCATCACCAGCGCACGTGCAGTGCTTTGAACGTTGGCAGCATGAGATTCCGTCGATATTCAATCGTCGCTTGCCCTTCAAGGAGCGCGACGCCCGGCAACCTGTCGAGCACCGTATCAATCGCGATACGAGCCTCGAGACGCGCAAGATTCGCACCGATGCACGCGTGCACTCGGCTGCCGAAGCCAAGATTCTTAAAGGCGCTACCGCGACGCACATCAAACTCGTCCGCCCTTTCGAAGACGGAGTTGTCATGATTGGCCGATGCGAACGAGAGAAACACCATCGCACCAGCTGGGATAGCCACATTCCCCACCGTCACCTCGGTCGTCGTTCGACGCATCGCGCCGCGTACCGGCGTACGGAAGCGCATTGCTTCGTGAACCGCGTTTCCCACTAACGAGCGGTCGGCAACAACAGTCTTGAACGCTTCCGGATGCGTTAGCAGCAGATGGAGCAGTTGTGAAATCAATACGCCGGTAGTATCCGAGCCGGCCGCCGCTACGTTCACGACGTTATGCAGTACTTCAACATTGGACATCGCAGGGGTGCCGTCATCCATCACCGCTTGAATGAAATCGGTGGTGAGATCGTCCTGGGGTTGTGCCCGGCGATCCGCAATCAATTGCCGAATGTAGTCTTCAAAGGCGAACACACCGCGCCATGCTGCCGCCCGTTGCTCCTCCGGCACGTCCCATGCGCCTGTCAACGTGAAGATATCATCAACCCACCCGGCAAACTGTTGCGCGTCCCGCTCCGGCGCGCCGATCAGTTTACCGACGACCGCTGGCGGAATTCGCGTGGCATATTGAGAGACAAGGTCCGCTTTACGTTCCGCGATGAATCCGTCAACGAGCTTGTTGGTATATTCACGGATCCAAACCTCACGCGCGTTGACTCTCGACGGCATGAACGCAGGGGACATCAATTGCTTGAGGCGCGTATGTTGGGGTGGGTCCGTCATCACGAGCTGGTGAGCCAATGGGAGTTCACGATCGCCAAACTCGCGACGAATTTCCGCAGGCATTTCGAGTCGGGGTAGCAACGCAGCCGCGCTCGAGAAGAGCTTGGGCTGGCCGAGATTTTTATTGATGTCTTCGTACCGAGTAACAACCCAGAAATCGAGCTCCGGCACATAAAAGACCGGCTGCTCGGTGCGAGCCCGACCGAGCACTGGGTAGGGATCGTTGACCTGGGATTGCGCAAAAGGCTGGAAAGGATCAAACCGCGGCGGCGATGTTAAAGTTGTGCTCATCATACATGCCTCTCCAGTTATGCTTCACCAGCTATTCGCGATTCACGACTGTCGATCCCGGGCATGCCGCCTATGGGCCTCGGGTTCACCGCGGCGCGAGCGCTCGAGTCGCGAAGTTTTAAGTGCCCTACTCTTGTGTTCCTCAAGGGTTGCCACGAATGTGCTCAGCGAATGCTCTCGCCTCCCTCGGGGCGGCGATCATCAAGTGCTCCGAGGATCATGCGGAGAGGAAGCGTCGGCCTGCTCCTCGCGCCAGAAGCCGAGTTCTTCTTGGACGGGACGATCTGAGAAACTAAAAAGAATCGCGTCTTGGCTCACCTCATGAGCGTGCCAATGCCAACTCGGCACCACGAAAATGTCCTTGGACTCCCAACTGAAAGTCTGCTCACCGATCACCGTACGTCCTTCGCCCTCGACGACCGCGTACACGGTGCTATCGGTCGAACGATACCCCGCTGAACTAAACTCGGCCGGGAGAAGTTGGATGAATGCACCGATCGTGGGCATAGGCGACTTGCCGGTGGCCGGGTTGATGTAACGCAGCTTGTATCCGTGGGCCGAGTCGGGCGGCCCCTTTCGCCTCATCGAGTCGAGCGTCGCGCAAGAACGTTCGTAGGGATAGTTGATGAGCGGTGAGTTCTTGTCACCGGGTTTCCAGCCCACGGGAAACAGATTGTTGCCGAACTGAAGTCGGCTGTCGTCCGCGGGCTTCAGCGCAGGTTGTGTATCTGCGCTCGATCGTTCTGCAAAACTTGCGTCCAGAAACAAGACCAGGGGGATGTCCAGGCCGTCGAGCCATATCATCGGCTCGGTCGTTTCGTTTCCGTGATCGTGCCAACGCCAATTGGGCGTCAAGACAAAGTCCCCGGGTTGCATAATAGTGCGCTCACCGTCAACCGAGGTATATGCACCCTTGCCTTCGATGATGAAACGCAGCGCCGATTGCACGTGGCGATGGGCGGGTGCGATCTCGCCCGGTAGAATCAACTGGACACCGGCGTAAAGAGTGCGGGTGATGGAGGCACTGCCGCTCAGGGCAGGATTCTCCAGAATGAGCACACGACGTTCGGCCTCCTGGGCCGTGATCAGATCGCCGCATTCCATGAGGAAGGGCCGTACTACACGCTTGTAATCCCATTTCGCCGGTACTGCCTGGGTGCGCGGCGTTGCCTTTACGAGGGAATGCAGACTTTCCCACAGGGGTGCCATGGCATGCTCGGACAGACTCCCGTAGAGCTGCTGGAGCCGCGCGCGACGATTGACATCTAAATTCAGCGCTTCGCTCATCCGTTTTTTCCTCAGTTGACGCGTCCGTTCGCCCGCAGCGTGTCAACTGCCGGTCGGTGCAGCATCGCCTCCTTGAGGGCGGCTGCTTCCACTCTCCTGAATCGTTCAAACCCGGCGGCTTCACCGACCAAGCCCGGCTCAGACCAGTGATGCTCAAGCTCCACGAGGCCACTGAACTTCTTAAGCATCGCGTGCGACAGCACACCTCCGATATCGAGTACCCCGCCGCCCACTTCCACACGGCCCGGCAAATCAGCGAGCTGAATCACCATCACCTGGTTGTAGGCTTCCTTGAACAGTCTCGTCAGGTTTTCTGCGCCATCCATCGCGGCGATGTGACCCGTATCGAAGACGAGACCAAACCGCGGATGGTTCACGGTAGCTATCAGCTCCAGTGCCTCGCCCGTGGTCTGCAGCAACATGTTGGGAAACACAACCATCGGCTCCACCGCCACGGTCAGGCCGGCGGCTGTAGCGATGTCCAACACGTAATGTAGATTATCGATGGCAACCAACGATTGCTCGATGCGAGACGAGTCGGAATTCGCGGCCATCAGAACCGCCAACATCCTTGAGTTCACCTTGCGCGCAGCGGCAATGCTGCGCCGGACGTGCCCGAGCAATTCGTTTCGCGCACTGGAGCCCTTCTGGACCCACAAGGGTTGGGGGATAATTTTCATTGGCGCATACGCTGTACATCCGGCTACCATGCCATGCTTCTCGAGAGCCGCCGCGACCTTCACCACCTCCTCAGCCGGTCGTGTCGCTACCCATGGATACAGCGCTCCGTCGAATCCAAGTCGCGCGGCGTATTCAATGTGCCGGGCAGGGTCGGTACTTCCAACGCTTTCAAGAAAAAGCGGCTCCTCCGGCGACAGATACCCCAAGTGAGCAGCGAATCGAAGGGCCGAGCTCACGGACGAATCCTCGGAGTCGCCGCAACCCGCTTCGCGTCATGAAGCTTGCTGACAACCGATGAAGAGGACGCGATCGCGGCAAGATTCCGCTCCTCGAGAATCATTTGGGCAATCCTTTCCCCCGTCATGATGGCCGGTAAATTGGTTCCGGCCATCATAAGAGTCGGAAACAGGGAGGCATCGGCTACCCGCAACCCTTCGACGCCGAAGACCTTGCCACGGGAGTCGGTTACCGCCTGCGGATCGTCGGCGCGCCCCATTCGGCACGTCCCACAGACATGACCGCCGGGAAGCGCGTATTGAGCGGCTGCCGCCTCGAAGCCTCGCGTGTCCTGCAAATCCTCGAGCCGCAGAATACTCTTGCGCAAGAGTCCACGCCGCAGGAATCTGGGTCCGCGCAACGCCCATGAGGCCGCCGCCCCGTAGAGATGGGCTCGCGTCGAGTCTGCGAAGAGAACTTGGTTGTCCGGGGTTGGCAGCGATAAGAAGGCCTCATTGACAATTCCCGCCAGCGGTTCCTGCCTCACGAGGGCTGCGATCTGTTGCAACCCGCTGGACATCCGTTGACGATCGGACTCGTGCGATAGCATGTTGAATGCGACTCTTGGGCCATGGTCTGGCTCCGCCGGATTCAGCGCGACCTCGCCAGTGGAGTAGGCTTTGTTGGCAATCAACAGAATGTGACCAATCTGATTCGCCAAACTCCGTGAACCGATGGCGAATGAGCGGTCGTAAATGTTGAGCAGCATATCGGCATCGGGCACCCGGCCCGCGCGGGAGGAGTAGCGGGCGAGCATCACACACGGCGGACGGATATGGGGATCGCGCCTGCCGCCGGCACGCAGAAGCGCCGAAACAATCAGCATGGGGTGGTTCTGCAGGTTCTTACCCACTCCGGTGCGATCCGCAATCACCTCGACTCCGGCCTGGCGCAACTCGTGCGCCGGGCCGATTCCCGAGCGCAGCATTAGCAATGGAGTGTGAATGGCTCCGCAACACAGAATGGTTTCAGTCGCACCAAGACGCCCGGAGGCGCCATTGTGCTTAAAATCGGCACCGACGACGGCTGAGCCCTGTGTTCGCAAACGCAGGATCTCCACGCGATCGAGTATCGCCAGATTCGGGCGTCGGCGTACATCGGCGGTGAGGAACGCGTTCGCAGCCGACACGCGGTTGTTGCCGCGTATGTTCAGTGGTACCGCGCCCACACCCTCACCGAATTCCGTGTTGAGGTCCGCTACGCTGGGAATTCCGCGAGCATTGAGAACGCCTCGGACGGCCTGAGAGAACGGGCCCCAATCCTTCTCGGGAACGCGCTTGATTTCGAGCGGCCCGGAACTGCCGTGCAAAGGCCCTGAAAAATCCTGATCCGCTTCGATCTGCTTGAACACCTCCAAGACTTCACTCCAGCTCCACCCGGTGATACCGAAGCGCGCCCACTCGTCATAGTCTTCCGGCGTACCCCGCTGGGCGTGCATGCCGTTGATCGAAGACCCGCCTCCCATGACGCGGGCCTGCATGAAAGGCGCGGACGGAAGCACTTCCCCCGGGCGGGTTGGGCTGGTGTTCTGCGCGACCAGGTTCGGCCAGAGAAAGTCGGGGCTGAAATGCGCCCTCATTCCGACATCTCGTACCCGCTCTGGCTCGTAATCGGGAGGAAAATCTTGCCCCGCCTCGAGCAGCACGACACGAACCGAAGGGTCTGCCGAAAGCCGGCTGGCCAATGCGCAACCTGCAGAACCGCCGCCGACCACCAGATAATCGATCGGACCAAATGAGGAGTTCAGCAACTGTGTGGAGGCATTCATGTTTCCTACCAAGCTCTCATGCCGCCGTCGATCACAAAATCAGATCCCGTCACCCAACTCGATTCATCCGACGCCAAGTAAACCGCCCCCCAGGCCACATCTTCAGGTTGTCCCAGGCGCTTGATCATGACTTGGCGCTCGATTTCTTCCCTAAAGCCCGGATTTTCTGCAAACGCAGCCCGCGTCGCGTCGCTCACGATCAGCCCCGGCGAGATTGAATTGGCGCGAATGCCATGAGGCGCGCCCTCCATCGCCAGCTGCAGTGTCATCGCCTTCACGCCACCCTTTCCTGCCGAATGCGCCAGGGACGGCAGGTTTCTCGTGGCCGCGTGCGCCGCGACTGACCCGAAGTTGATGATCGAGCCTCCGCCGCGCTTGATGAGATGAGGCCAAACAGCGCGACAAGACAGAAACACAATGTCCAGCTCGCCACCAAGTGTTTTCTGCCACTGCGCGCGCGTCATCTGCTCGATCCAAGCAAACTCGGCTACGGCGGCAGCATTCACGAGAATATCGATGCCGCCATAACGGCTCACGATATCGGTCATTAGCTTAGCGATCGCCTCTTCATCGAGAAGGTTGACCGGTGCCTGAACATCAATGTTGGCATTTTGTTGACGCGCCTCATTGGCAGCGGTCATCGCACCCGCTACGTTGAGGTCTACTCCAACAACGCTCGCACCCTCACGCGCGAAGACAGTGGCGACGCCTCGTCCAATTCCACTGGCGATTCCCGAAACTATGGCCACCTTGTTGCTCAACCGCCCTGGCATTTCGAATCACCTCACGATTTTCGGCATGGGTTCTGCGCCGCCTGCCACGACCTTCTCGTACTGCCACTCTAGGAATGCCATCGCATCTGTAAATGCCCGGCCAGCGCCCGAGGCACTGACGATCTCGGTAAGATGATCGCGCACGCTCTCGGGCGTCAAGTTAAGATCGACAAATCCTTCGGTCATGGACAAGAACTGTAACGATGTACGTCCAGCACCCGTATCTAGGATGACGCCGTTCACCGCACAGCACTCGTGAGCCAAGTAACCGACTACCGCCGAAACGAGTTCCGGTCGAACGTAGCGCTGCCACCAGCGCTCTGCGTGAGCTATCGAGTCGATTGCCGGTCTGTCCGGTACATCTTTGTGGAAGAACCCCTCCATCATGCGTGTATATCCGGTCACCGACAATGCATTGGCGCGGATCCCCAGCGTCGCCCCCTCCAGTGCAAGTGCTCGTGCAAGTCCCGTGAGCGCGGTTTTGGCCATCCCATAGTGGACCAGGTTTGGTAAACCAGACAGGGCGGCTTGCGAGCTGATGAGGATGAGCCGACCAAAACGTTGCCGCTCCATGTATGGCCACGCGGCCCGACAGATCAAAAAGCCCCCGTCGGCGTGCGTGGTCATCAGCTGTCGATATTGCTCATAACTCATGCTTCCGAAGGGCGCAAATGTGACCGGCCCGGCATTGTGGACCACGATGTCGATGCGACCGAAACGCTCCATCGCAGTCTGAACGATCGAAGCGGCCCCCGCCTCGGTGGCCACGGAGTCGAAGTTCGCTATGGCTTCACCGCCGGCGGAGCGTATTTCCGCTGTCACGCTCTCGGCCGGCTCGGGCGAGGTGCCCGAGCCATCCATCGCAACCCCAAGGTCGTTTACCACGACTCTCGCGCCCCGTTCGGCGAGGAGGCGCGCATGCGCGCGTCCCAGCCCCCGCCCGGCGCCGGTCACAACCGCTACGCGCTCTTCGAATGTCAATCGATTCAATTCCGTCTCCGCGATGAGTCGCCCCGCTAAAACTTGCATTCAACGCGCACGCCATAAGTGCGTGGCGGCATGTCGATCTCCTCATCGTAGCCGCCTGGGTTATTCGCCTCGCCCATGAACATCGGCACGGCCTGGTTCGTCAGATTACGTCCCCACAGGATGACGCGCATCTGCTCCATCTGTGCAGGCGTATAGGCGGCCTGCGCATTCAGCAGGTTCGAGATCGGAGACTGGAGATGGTTGTCTGGCGTTGCATACCATCTGTCCTGGTAGGAATAAGTAACGGACATGTCAAATACCCCCAGCGAGCTCGGCACTTTGTAATCGAGGGAAAGATTTCCCGCCCAGTCTGGCGTGTACGGCAGCCGATTGCCTGCGGCACTGGCGATCGTAGGCAGGTTGCCACCGCCTTGCGCGGCTGTCAGTGGAATGAGGTCCTGAGAATTGGGAAAATAGACAAAGCGGTCGTGCAGCCACTCTATGCCCCCTTGGAAACTGAGTCGTTCCGTGAGCTGAAACTGCAGATCCCCGTCGAAGCCGTAAATGTGCGCATCCGCACCATTTTCGAGTTGCGCGGATGTCGGCGTGAACACGGTGACCTGCAATTCTGAATACTTATAGAAAAAAGTCGAAGCGTTCAGTCGCAATCGATGGTCGAGCATGTCCGTCTTCAAACCCAACTCATATGCATCTAACACTTCGGGGTTGACGGGCTTTGCATCGGGACCCCCCGCTGGAATCGTGTTGTAGATTCCGCTCTTGAAGCCACGATTGTAGGAGATGTACCCGAGCACGTTGTCGGCGAAGTGGTGGTCCAGCGAAAAGCGCCACGTCAACTTGTCGAAAGTCCTCTGAGCATCGGTAATTGCCGTGTCTACGGGCGGCGCGGGTGGCAGAAAATTTAGAATGGTCGCACCGGTGATACCGCGCGTCTCACGCGTGTAGCGAAGCCCGACGGTAATATTGGTGTTGGGGATGAACGGGATGGGGGCCGTGGTCTGACCAAATCCCGCGTACGAATTCGTCAGCTCATCCGACAAGAAATTGACGTAGTCAAGCGGTGGCGGCGTCGTGGCGGTGCCTTGGATCTTGAATGGCTCATAGGCCGCATGCCCGTGCAAATAGTAGAGGCCACCGACCCATTTGATGATGCTGTCCTCGGGCGAGACGATCTGCAGCTCTTCGGAAAGCTGCCGCTCCCGCTCGAACCACCCGGCAGTATTCGCCTTAGTTGGAATGGGTATGGAAGACCAATACAAATTCTTCTCCGCGTCGCGGTAAGCCACGATATCGGTCAAGTGCGCGAAAGAGAAGTCATGGCGATAGTTGAGGCTCGCACCTTTTTGCTTGAAGTCATCGAACGGATCCAGATAGTCGTTAATGTCCCAGCGCCCACCTGTATATAAAAACGGCTGCCCAGTCGGTTGCGGGGCGCCTGGACCCCAGTTCGTCGGGTGCCCATACACGTCTCGAAACGCATCGAGTGTGCTGGAGTGCGACCTTTCGAAATCGATCGCGAATGTCAGCGTGTCCGTGGAACTCGGGGTAAACAACCATTTGGATCGGGCCGCAAGATCCTGGTTTTTCTGTATTTCATCGCCGGTGTACAGGTTATGGCCGTATCCGCCCCCTTGATTGGAGAAGTAGAACGCGAGATCCGCCGCCAAATTCTCTGTTAGGCCTCCCGTAACATAGGAGGAAGTCACAACCGTGTCGTAGTTGCCATACGAAAGAGCTGTCGATCCGCCGAATGTGTGGCTTGGGTCCTTCGTGGTGATGCTGATGACCCCGCCCGTGGCGTTCCGACCGAACAGTGTTCCCTGAGGCCCTTTGTCAACCTCGATCTGTTGAATGTTGCTCAGCTGCAGAAGGCTTCCGCTCAAACTCGCGATGTACACGCCGTCGATGTAGGTCGCAATGGAATTCTCTTCACCCGCCGCGATGGCGGTGGTTCCCACGCCGCGAAGATGCGCCTCCAAGCCGTTCATGCTTCCTTGCATCGTCAAGCCCGGAACTGCAGCCGCAACGTCCAGCGTGTTCTCGATGCCGTGCGCGGCCAAATCACTCTGGCTGATTGCGGAAATTGCGATGGGCACATCCTGGATGTTCTCCCGCCGTTTGTTGACGGTCACGACAATCTCTTGCAGTGCGCCACCCGTATCGGCTTGACCGGCATCCGCGGACGTCTGTGACGTCGGAGCTGCAGGAGGCTGCGACTGCGCGAGCACGGCTCCGCTCGCTGTCAAAAGAAAGGTTGCCAAAGCGTATATTCGCAGGCGAACCCCAGCCACACATCGATTGGATTGTGAAAGATTTTCTCTTCCAACGCACCGCCCGGCCCCAACACCCATACATTCCCCCCTGACGTGACGTTCATCTTGTAACGAGGCACTTGTGGCCGCCATTTGCGAAGCGCGCCTTGCGCAAGTTCGCCTCTCGGGGATCGAACGCTAATGGGGAAGCGGTGCGTTGTCTAACGGCAAATCATGATCCTCCCATCACCGCCAGTAATCGGCATGCTTGTCGATTCCGGAACAGGGACCACCTGGATAGCCGTCAACATTGAATTGAACGATATTCACGCTGATGACAACCGGTTCGAACCGATCACAATCTGCGACTAGTCGATCAGAAATAACTGCAGCGCGCATGCCCTCACCAGCTCAAAATACTAAATGAGGGGAGCGGGTCCACCGCACAGCGACCATTCTGCAGATTGTCTTACGGCCAACCCCAAACCCAGGACTCTGCGCTTTCACGGAGACTACACATGGCTACATCGCTTGAATCGGTCAGTTCGGCAACGCCGAGGGCTGAGAGCAGGACGGGTGCCGTCGCAATTGTGCAGGCGATGCACGCCTGTAATATCGAGATCGTGTTCGGGTATAGCGGCGGCGGCACCGGCAACATCATTCATGAAATAGCGACCACCGGCTTGCGCAATATGAATGCGCGCACGGAGCTTGCGGGGGCGTGGATGTCCTATGGTTACAATCGAATTCGCGGACGGGCCGCCTCTGCCTGTCTCTTCCACTGCGTCGGCATTCTCCACGCCAGCCCGGTCGCCCTGGCCGCCAAGGTGGACAGCACACCGCTCGTCCTGACTTATGTGAGCCTTGACAGCGCCTTGGATCTTCGAGAGGGGTTGCAGGACTCGACGGAGGTATTTCCCGCGCTCAAACCACTCGCCAAATATGCTCGCAAGCTCGTGGTTGCGGACGACGCGCCTTTGGCGATTCGGCAGGCGGTTCTGCACGCGAGCACCGGTCGCCCGGGACCGAGCATCGTGGATTTCGCGTTTCAGTCTGTGATCGGATCGACGCGTTGCACTGTCGAGCCGCTCGCTCTTCCAGAACCTCCGGGGGCCGCGCCGGAGGTGGTCGATCGGATTTTGGATGCCATCCGTTCGGCCAAGCGTCCCGTCATCCTCGCGGGTGGTGGCGTCCAACGCTCCGGGGCGGCGCGAGAGCTCGAGGCATTTGCGGAAGCCGTGCAGGTCCCTGTAGTTTCCACCTCTTGGGGCGGACGTGGTTTGCTCGCGGACGATCATCCCCTATTCGGCGGGGTCGTCGGCTCGTTCGGTTGGGTCGCGGCGAACACCTTGGTGCAGGAGGCCGACCTCTGGGTCGCCGTTGGCACCACGTTTTCGCAGCTGACCACGGGGGCGTGGAATCTGGCCAAGCCCACCAATGTTATTCATATCGATATTGATCCGCACCAGCTCGGCAAGATTTTCCAACCCTCTCTCGGTGTCACGGCCGATGCGACAACGGTGCTGCGGCAATTGCACACTGCCGCTAAAGCGCGGGGGAGCGCGCTCGTCACTGAGGAGACGGCCAAAACCCGCCGTGCTCAAGTGGCTGAAGGCCAACGGGAGTGGAGGAAATACCTGGAGGAGCTTAGCAAGGACGGTGGCCGCCCCATCAATCAATACCACCTTCTGAAAAAGATGTCGGATACTCTGCCGAAGGGAACTATCCTCGTAGGCGATTCAGGCGGTCAGGCGTATATGTTGTATCGCGCATTCCGCTACGATGAGTCTACGCCGATGGTCGTGGGTGGCCGTTACCAGTCTCTCGGCGCTGGTCTCTCGATTGCTGCGGGGGCAAAACTCGCGGCACCGGATCGGACCGTGGTCTGTTACCACGGCGATGGCGGTTTCTACTACGACGCTATGGAGCTGTCGACCCTCGCTGAACAGAAGATCAAGATTATAGTGATTATCGACAACAACCACTGTCTGTACGCGAACCGGCAAGGAATGAAGCTGTGGGGCATTCAGAACCCGTGGGTTGATTTACCCGAGACCACCGATTTCGTTGCACTCGCGAAGTCGCTCGGGGTGAACGGCGAAAAAGTTACCAACGCCGATGACATCGTACCTGCCCTAAAGCGCGCGTTGGCCAGTGAAGGTAGTTATGTAATTGATGTCTGGACGGATCCCGAAACTCGCATCAGGCGCGCGTTCCGCGATGTCATTCCGATCCTGACCGACCGCAAGCCGGAGCAAGGAGTCGAACGTCACATGTCCCCGCCGCTGGAAGGCAGTTGGCCGGACTGAACGGGTGGTACGATTTACGAGTTCATCACCGCTCGCTCTGCCCGCAAGGGTAGAGTGAGCCGCCCTTTGCCCCTGCATTGGCGGCAACATTGACAAGCTGGAGTCGATTATGCGTATTGTTGCGCTCGAGGAGCACTTCCTAGTTCCCTCTCTGGTGGAGGAGAAATTTGACCCCTTCACCAATCCAGGGTTTACGGCCGAGCGGCGCCATAAGCTAGGAGATCTTGGCGAGACCCGTCTTAAGGATATGGACGCGCAGGGCATTACCCAACAGGTCATCTCGGCAACCATGCCGGGAGCGGACCTGCTCAACGGCGCGGAAGGTATCCGGTTCGCGAAGGCAACCAATGATCGGCTGGCGCAAGCGGTGCGCGAACACCCAACGCGCTTTGGCGGATTCGCCCATCTTCCAATGCGCGAGCCGCAGGGGGCTGCGGACGAGCTGGAGCGTGCCATTCGTGACCTGGGCTTCAGCGGCGCCATGGTCAACGGTCTGACGGACAACCGATTCTTGGACGATCTGCGATTCGATCCGATTTTGGCGCGCGCGGCTCGACTTCAGGTGCCCATCTACATCCATCCGAACATTCCGCCGAAGGCGGTCTTTGACATTTACTACAGCGGCCTGCCCGGAGTCACCGGGCAACTGCTCGGGTCTGGAGCCTTTGGCTGGCATTCGGAGGTCGGAATTCACGTAATGCGCCTCGCCTTGTCGGGCACGTTCGAGCGCCATCCGAATCTAACCATCATCGTCGGCCATATGGGCGAGATGCTGCCGTTTATGCTGGGTCGCGCCGATCACGTGCTGAAGCTGAATGCGGGTGCGGCGTTCGCGACTCCCGTCGTCAGCAAGGCGATCACCGAGCACGTCTACATCACCACGGCAGGTATCTTTACGATCCCCCCATTTCTGAACGCGCTCACCACCTTCGGGGCGGACCGCATCATGTTCAGCGTCGACTACCCATATGACCACAATGCGGTAGGACGAGCCTTCCTAGATTCCCTTCCCGTGTCACCCGCCGATAGAGAAAAGATTGCGCATGGGAATGCGGATCGGGTGCTCAAGCTGAAGCCCACGACGTGACGCGCTTGCCATCCGGTGCGTTGCGAACGCTGTTCGCGTGCGTTGTCGGAATGACCATCAGCGTGGTACCGATTATCTCTTCGGGAACAGCCGTACTACTCATTCCAATCAGCAAAGATACAGCATGGACGCGCGGACAGGTTTCTGCCTTGATCGCAGCCGGGCTGTTAGGCATCGCGGCCGGCGCGCCGATTGTCGGGCGCCTTATTCAACGCCACGGTGTGCGGCGGGTGGTCATACTTTCGAGCATCGCATTCCCCGCCACGCTCTTCTGCTTGTCTTTCGCGCCGACTTTTGGTGTCGCTTTGGCCTTGGGATTTGCGGCAGGTTTGGTGGGATGCGGCGTTTCGCAGTACTCTTACCTTGCGGTCCTGCCTCATTTCTTTGATCGCCGCCTGGGTTTGAGCTTGGGAATCGCCATGATCGGCATGGGCCTGGGAACCTCTCTTGTGCCGCAAGTCGCACAACACCTAACGCACAGTTACGGCTGGCGGGACATCTACCGGATCCTGGCCGCGCTCATAGCGGTGATCGGACTGCCCAACGCACTCCTGCTACCGCGCACCGGCCAACTTCCTCAAAGTGCTTCCAAGCAAATTGACGCCGCGCTGATGGGTGGAATGACAGCCGCCGAGGCCCTCCGAAGCCAGGTTTTCTATCAATTGGCGCTCTGCATTTTCCTCTCGATCGCGGTAACCACAGGGCTCGCGATTCATCTCACCGCGCTGCTCACGGATCGAGGCTATGGTCCCGAGAGAGCGGCCGGCGTATTCTCCCTATTCGGACTAGGACTTGCAGGCGCCCGATTTGTCGGAGGGCTCCTTCTCGATTATTTGGATGCCCGCTGGATCGGGGCCGCCTTCCTGCTTGGCGCCGCCCTCGGTGTCTCTTTCATAGCGGCGGGCGCGACGGGATATCTGTTGTTTGCAGGGATTGGATTGCTTTCGGTCGCCATTGGACTCGATGGTGACCTCCTACCGTATGCCACGCGCAGTTACTTCGGCCTTCGCTCGTACAGCACGATCTACGGAATGTTGGGCGCCGCTTATAGCTTGGGACCCCCTGTCGGATCTTTCATGCTTGGCCAGGGGTTTGATCGATTCGGCGGTTATACACCGCTCCTCTGGGGCATCGTTGGGATTGTTACCCTGTCTGCGCTCTTGCTGATGGCACTGGGCCGACCGGATAGCCCTGAATATCGCGTTCGCGCGATGAGTCATCTGCGCGCCAGGGCCTGATTCGAATTCTATGTTAGAAAGTAAAATGGACGATCTCCAAACACCCACCCCTCGCCTGATAGTCAAGCCCAGTGCCGGATACCAGCGCATGGTCGTCGTGCTGCTGAGTCTGAACATTGGTATCGTCTTTTTCGATCGCTTTGCACTCAATTTTCTGATGCCTTTTGTTCAACCCGATCTTCATCTCACCAATACGCAAGTCGGCGCCTTCACCTCGGCGCTTTCGTTGAGTTGGGCACTGTCATGTCTTCTCATCGGGCGGGTGTCAGATGCATGGGGACGTCGGAAGCCGATCCTCGTGATGTGCACAGTTGTCTTCGCGTGCATGTCATTCTTATCAGGTGTGGCAAACGGCTTTGTCGCGCTTTTGCTTGCCAGGCTGCTCATGGGAATCGCTGAAGGGGGCGTAACGCCGCTCAGCCACGCGGTGATTGTATCCACCGTGGATCCCAGTCGACGTGGCGTAGCAATGGGTGTGATTCAGAACTTCGGCTCGAATCTTTTAGGTAGCTTTCTCAGTCCTTTGGTGTTGGTCGCGTTGGCCACGCATTACGGCTGGCGTAGCGCATTCTACGTGGCCGGGGTACCAGGATTACTGAGCGCCGCCGCGCTGATGTTTTGCATCAAAGAAACACCCCTTGCGCGTACGACGACAACGCGCCCGCTGCTCCGTGATCTGTTCGCGAGCCGCAACGTCTGGCTCTGCGCCACGATGTCTGCGCTGCTGGTCGCTTTTGTCATGATCTTCGTAACTTTCACGCCGATCCTCTTGACTCAGGGCGGTATAGATCGGACCACCATGAGTTGGCTAATGGCAACTTTTGGAATCGCGTCCGTGGTCTACTCGGTCATCGTTCCCGGCAGTTCCGATCTGTGGGGCCGGCGGCCGGTCGTCATCATGGGAGCTCTCTTGGGAGTGTTACTGCCAGTGGCCGCGGGACATCTGTCGGGTCCCTTGTGGTACCTGCTTGCCGTGTTCGCGCTGGGATCCGCTATCACAGGAATTTTTCCGATTGTGATGGGAACAATCCCATCCGAAAGTGTGCGGCCCGAAATGGTCGGTACCGTCCTTGGAATTGGCATGGGCGTGGGCGAAGCTATCGGAGGGACGCTCGGTCCCATTTGCGCGGGGGCTGTGGCGGACGCGTTCGGCATCCACTCGACCTTGTGGATCTTGAGTGGATTGGCCGTGTTGACAGCCGCGTTGGGACTGCGCCTTCGAGAAACCGCTCCTGTCCGGTTACGGAGAAGCGCCATAGCACAAGCTGACGTGTCGATTTGACGTCACGCACGGCTGGTCCGCGAATGACGGACCTCACGCCGTGATGGTCGCCTCCTTCAATGGCACACGATGGTCGGACAGCTTGCCCGGGTCGAAAAGTGTACGAGCCGCGATCAACTTCTTCGCCGCCATAAAATCCCTGGGATTGTTGACGCAATCGATCGCAAGAAGATCGCGATCTTCGCATATCGCCGCAGGGGTAGCCACCCTGGCTTCCGATAGTCTCGTGGACCTTGAGGACGGTCGTGAACGCGGACCTCGGCGTAAGCCGCGTCGAGAGAGCGCCATTTGGATCTGGCGGACGGAAGCACTCTTGTTTGAGCAACCTGATCAGGCTCGCACCCTCTGTCCGGGAAGACCGCGTGCGGAGGGTACTCGGCTATTGTGGTCTCGCAGTAACGTTCCGCGGCAAGAATCCTCCCGCATCTTCGCGATGAGTGCGGGCGGACGAAGAAGCTGTCCCAAGCGCGTCTGCAAGACGCCGTGCGATATGCAAAAAACCCGTCAGAGCCGGCAAATCCGTGTCCCGCAGCCAGGCAAATCCCAGTGCATAGGTCACTGTTGGATCGACGAGCGGCCTAAACACGACATCGTGAATGCCTTTGCTCGCTGCCCAACTCGGCAACAGAGTGATCCCGACTCCGGCATCCACCAAAGCCAAGGAAGTGTCGATCTGAGCCGCCTCCTCAACCACCTGCGGAGTGAATCCCGCGACCGCGCAGGCGGCGACGATAATCTCGTGGATCCGCGATCGCAACGCGACCGGAAACAGAATGAATGGCTCATGCTCAAGTTCGGCGATCTGAAGCTTAGGGCGAGCAGCCAGGTGGTGTCCCTGTGGCATGGCGACGATCAGAGGTTCCGCCACAAAATGCTGACAGGCAAACCGAGATTCGTCGATGGGCTCTGGCAACAGCGCAATATCAACCGTCCTATCGTTGAGTCCAGCGATCTGGCTTTGCCGATCGAGTGCCTGAAGCTTGAGTTCCACTCGTGGATATTGAGCCCGGAACTCCCTTAGCAAAGGCGGCAGCAACGAGGAGACTGCGTTATCCACAAATGCAAAGCGGATGATCCCGACGCCGCGGCGTGCGGCGTTCTGCGCGGCGAGGACCGTATCCTCGGTCAGGAGCAGCAGCTTTCGGCACTCGGGGAGCATCTGTCGACCCGCTTCGGTCAAAATTACCGAGTTACCGACGCGCTCGAATAGCAAGACGCCCAGCTCATCTTCCAGATGCTTGATTTGCTGACTGATGGCCGGCTGCACGACGTTCATCTTGTCCGCCGCACGGCCAAAATGTAACTGCTCCGCCGCGGCAACGAAATAGCGGATGGATCTTAAGTCCATGCGTCCCCCGACGCGAGCGTCAGCACCGAGAGCAAATCACGCATATCTGCACCACGGGAGATCGCTTCTTCGCCTTTTATCGCATCGTCCGCGCAGGGATCGCCGGCGCGACCGAACAGCCTTGTCGAAGTCGACAGCGGGACATTCGGGCGCTGCCCACACATTGCCGAGGGCACGCCAAAAAAGCGAACGCGACCCAGGCACCGTCATGACGTTTTGCCTCCCCCCTCGCCCCGTATTGGCACATTAGCCGAGTCCACCGAAGCAGTATGCTCCATGAGGCCTGATTGCTCCAAGGGTTTGTGCAACGCAGCATGCTCGGCTCGCGCCTCGCGGAACACCGCGACGCCCTCATCGGGTAGATGTTATGATGACTGATACATTCTCGATCATGGCGACCAACTGTCACATGGAGATTCGTCAATTCCGCTATTTCGTTGCGGTCGCTGAAGAGCTTCACTTCGGGCGAGCCGCCGGCCGCATGAATGTTGTGCAAGCGGCCATCAGCCAGCAGATCAAACGGCTCGAGGAAGAGATCGGTGCCGAGTTGTTTGAGCGTACCAGCACTGATGTCCGCTTAACTGAGGCAGGTCGCCAGATGCTGCGACATTGCCGATTGGTGCTCGCGCAGACCGAGCAGATACAACGCGCGGTGAAATTGGTTGGAGCGGGCCGAAAAGGCCGGCTCAACTTTGGCTTTGTCGACAATGCCATTTGTGGGTTATTGCCGCCCCTAGTTCGGGCGTACCGGGCCCGATACCCGGAAATTCATATGACCTTCCAGACGCTCGATCGCAACCAGCAGACCGATGCGCTGGAAGCCCACAGGCTTGATCTCGCCTTGCTGCCGGGGCCGGTTTCCGAGCCAAACTTGGAGAGCGAGACTTTCGTTTCGTCAGCGCTGATTGCCGCACTTCCAAGTGATCACGATTTGACGAAGTACTCCTCGCTGAGAATGGAACAACTGGTAAACGAGCCATTTCTATTGTCCGCTCCCTCGACTCGCTCTGGCTTTTTGGAGGTCATTGTCGCTGCCTGCAAGAGCGCCGGATTTGCTCCTCGAGTTGTGCAGGAGGCACCCCAGATGCACACGCTGTTGGCGCTCGTGCAAGCAGGCTTCGGTATCACTCTGATCCCTTATTGGGTCGCCCGTGGGAGCAGTCCTGACATTGTTTTTCGACCCGTTGTCAGTGCCGCGGAACCATACGAGCTCGCTTTTGCATGGCGGCGCGGCGCGTCCAATGTGGCCGTCGACCGCTTCCGCGAGTGCGCCCAACGACTGGCTCCGGAACTGAGGGAATCCATCACCCCGTGAACCCACGGATTTCTCCCATGCAACCGAGTCATGGCGCTCTCAACAAGCTGCAGCCTCTCTGCGATCTTGTGGCCAAGTCACCCAGTTCCCCGGTCCATCGAATCCGATACGGCGGACGAGAACCGGTACAGCCGCTCGGCGCAGTGGCCCAGAACCCGCAATAGCTGACCCGCGGGACCAAAGCACAGTGACCCCGGCATGCTGGCCCACCACTGAATGACGAGGGTCGGTGCGTGCAACGGCGCGCGTCCAGTGCACTTCATCGAGTTTGAGCAACGATGAGTCAAATCGGTCGCCCTGCCCCAATAGGCTCTCCACGGCGCGGGTAAAATAGTCCACCTGGATCTCCGGCGCACCGGATAGTTGCGCCTCGGCATGCGCTCGGACGAAGGCATTCCACAGATCCGCCCCGCAATCCTCCAAGCGTAGCCCTGCCGCGACGCCCTGCGGCAAGAAGAATCCCGTGAAACTCGGTCTGCTGTGCTTGGGATAACGGGTTCGATCTTAGCCGGCAAGACATGTCGCGGCTTCGGCGGCAGCACTTCGTTGCCCCGAATTGCGGGCCTTGTTGGTGTTGGAGGTACCTTGTGCCGCGTCGGACCATCGCTTCGAGCGCCACGACGCACGGTCGGACCAAGAACCTGCGTTTGAATCATTGACTAACGTCGCTAGAATCACAAAGCCGCACCGTATCGGGAGCGTGGTGAGACACCGAACGTTCTCGAACTATCTGTCGGCTTCGCGCCTCAATAGGCTGGTGTTCCTCTGATCGTCCCAAGCCCAGCCGAGCGACTCGCCGTGGCGCAACAACTTCGCCCCGGGCCTCGTTTCCTGCGGCCTTCGTCACCTTGTCCGTGGCCGACTGGTCAGCGCGGCAGCTATATTTCGTACCGCGAACACGTTCATAACTTCGTGCATTGCGCATGCTAACGCGGTGCATCGCCACTGTGATATCTATTGATGACCCGGACATTGAGATCGTTGGATTAACAACACGGCTGTTCCATCTGTTCGCGGGCAAGACCAGAATACGCATTGGGCAGATCGTCTATCGCGAATAGCTTAAATTCATTGGGCATTAAGATGCTCAACGAATTTGGCGGCGTAGGCATTCACACACCCGTTGACCGCGCGACCACATCCCAGGCGACTCGCAGACTACGCAACGAGGGAACGATAATGCTCTCAGTGTAGCGCAATGGATGGTGATCGGATGCGAAGCGTAATCCCGGTAAACGGCGAAGCAACACGTCCAGCGCCTTGGTCATTTCCATCCGCGCCAGCGGCGCACCCACGCACGCCCGATTGAACGCACCGAAGGCCAAATGCTTGCGCGCATTTGGCCGTTCAATGTCAAACTGGTCGCCATGTTCGAACATCGCAGCGTCTCGATTGGCTGAGCCGATGTGAACGTATATCTTGGCGCCCTTGGGCAGTGTCACGCCGCCGAGTTCGATGTCTCGGGTGGTGATCTTGATAACGCCCCGAACAGGAACGCGCAGGCGAAGCACCTCCTCTATCACCCTCGGACGTAAATCGGAATTGTCGCGCACGCGCTTCAGTTGATCGGGGTTGGATAGCAGCATGTACATCATTTGGCCGATTGAATTGGCAGTAGTGTCTGTGCCCGCAGCCACCATACCGATGCAATTCGTTACGATCTCGCGATCGGTGATGTTGGCGCCCTCTCGCTGCGCGTTTAGGAGCTTTGACATCAAATCCTCGCGCGGTTGCTTACGACGATCCTCTAGGCACCGATACGCCCAGTTCTCAAAATCAACGAATCCCATCCAACACGCTTCTGCGCGCTCATTTGATAACTGCGATGATCCGACCAACTCGAACCAATTCTCGGCCCACTCCTTGAAACGGTTTGCCTCGTCATCCGACGCACCAATCAAGTGAGCGACGGTGCCGACGGTAACCGGCCAGTTGAAGGATGGAACTAGATCAACCTCGCCAACGTCTGCAAACTGATCTACCAGCTTCTCTAGCCGGGCCTCAAGCCAATTATCCATGCCGCTCAGAGCCTTTTGGAACACGCTGACTACCAGTCGCTTGAGCGGCAGATGAACAGGCGGGTCCAACGCATTGATGCTCCCATCGACCGGGAGCCCATATGCCTCACCGACCCTCTCGATTACCGCCTGCGTTTTCGGCGTCAGCGGTTGTTGCGCCGGTCCATTGGAAAAGGTCGCCATATCCTTGTAGATCGCAAGCACGTCCTCACGACGCGTCACGACCCAAAGATCATGTTTGTCCATGTAGAAAATCGGCGCTTCCTCACGCGCACGCGCCAATATTGGATAGGGATCGATGATTTGCGCGGGCTGCAACGGATCAAATGCCGCATAACGAGGACATTTTGTGAGCGACTCGCCAACCATAAGATTAGGTTCCATCGTCGTCATTTTCTATCCCCTTTAGAGATATAACCGATTGCCTTGGTATCATCGCCCGACTTGACGGAACGGACGTCGACACGGCCGTCGCCGATACGGTTGCGACCCTAATGCGACGAGGCACCCAGTCGTCAAGATCGTGTGACACATTCAATCAAAGGTCGAGTGCGGCAGCAAGCAACCCGAGAATCCTAATCGGTTGCAATATCTTCTAACCTGAAGAGCATGTCGACAAGTTTAGATTGATAGAGTAATCAAGTTTTGTGATAGGCGGCCGCGTGGAGCGTGCATAATTTAGCCGCTCACTTGCTTGTGGCGACGGCTGCGCGTTCTATGTTGACAGGTGTCAGAAGCTACAAAGTACTAACACAGCGATCATCAGGAACACGCCAGTCAAGTCTTTCGCCCGCGGATGTTATAGCGATCGCAATTTACTATCGATCGATCAGATGGAATTGGTGGACACGACGAGGGACAGCATGCAAGTATCGCCTAGGCGCTTGTTCCTCCGCGTTGGTGGCTCTGTATAACCGACGTGACCAGAAGGGGATCATTCAATCTGCGTATCTGGTCTCCTGCAGAAACACGATTCGCGGCGAACCACCAAGGTTGCTTCTTTGAACAGGAATACTGAAATGGCGACGTGCGTCCACGATTTTGACGCTTCACCTTTTTTCCGGCCGATTCAAATTCGCGGCCTGCGGCTCAACAACCGATTCGTGATGCCTGGCATGCAGCGCGGCTGGTGTGAGGATGGGTATCCGCCGCCGCGTCTTGCCGAATATTATGCTGAACGCGCGCGAGGCGGCGTGCAACTCATCCTTAGCGAATCTACCGCTGTTGATCACCCCTCCGCGACGCGGACTTGGAAATATGGCCGTCTAACCGGAAAAACTGTCGACGGCTGGGCACGCTGCGCTGAAGCCGTGCACGTTGCCGGCGGACATTTCTTCATGCAGCTTTTCCACGAAGGCGCCTTGCGCGCGGAAGCCGGCGACGACCCTTGGTCCGCCCATCCGACGCTTAGCCCTTCAGGATTGATGAGCGCGGCCGCGCCATCCGGACGCGCGGCGACCGCAGTGGACCTCGAGGAAATTCGAGACAGCTTCGTGCGCTCGGCGCGTCTTGCGAAGCAATCGGGAGCCGACGGTCTAGAGATCCATGCTTGTCACGGGTATCTCCTGGATCAGTTCCTATGGGGTGAGATTAACATCCGCGACGACGGTTATGGCGGCCCGAAAATCGAAAACCGTGTTCGCTTTCCAGCCGACATCGTGAGCGCCATCCGTGCCGAGGTCGGTCCCGCATTTGTTCTCTCTTTTCGTTTCTCGCAGTGGAAGTTAACCAATTATGAGGCGCGAGTTGTCCACAACCCCGCGGAGCTTGAAACGATGCTCCGCATATTGCGCGAGGCCGGTGCGGACATGTTCCATGCTTCGGTCCGGCGCTTTTGGATACCCGAATGGCCGAATTCCGATTTGGGTCTCGCCGGATGGACAAAGCGTCTCGGTGGCCTTCCAGTCGTCGCGGTAGGCAGCGTTGGCCTGGAGGTCGACGCCCTTGAAACTTTCTCAGGCAAGGAGCGGCCTCAGGGTGACCCGCGCCAAGCGATCGAACGCAATCTCACCGAACTGCTGAGGCGCTTCAACAATGACGAGTTCGATCTCGTTGCAATCGGACGCAGCAGCATTGCCGATCCGGATTGGGTGACTAAGTTGCGTGAACATCGTATCGATCTTATCAAGAGTTTCGACATTGCCGATCTAGGAGACATCGCACAAGAAGCGGCTGCGGCTGGCACGCGCGCCTCGTAATGAGTACGACCACAGGAGGCTTAGCCAGCGCTTCGATAGGGTGACGCGAGATGATTGATGATGTATGCGAGAAGGATCTCATGGAATGTGACTTGCTCGTCCTCGGCGCGGGCGCGGGCGGTCTTGGAGCCTCCGCCGTCGCGTGCCGCTCAGGGCTTGACGTCATCCTCGCCGAAAAGGAACCCGTAGTCGGAGGCACGGCGGCTCGATCTGGCGGCGTCGTATGGGTGCCCAACACGAGACAGGCGATCGAGGCAGGGATCGACGACTCGCGCGAGGACGCACTTACCTATGTTCGCGGCTTCGCAGGCAATTGTTATAATGAGCTTATCGTCAACGCCTATCTCGACAATGGCCCTCACGCCATTGACTTCTATGAGCGGGAAACCGAACTCCAGTTCGACCTCCAGGCCACATTCCCCGATTATTATGCCGAGGCAAATGGTGGCATCGCCGGAGGGCGCTCCCTACTTGCGCGCGACTTCAACGGACGCCAGCTCGGCGGCGACATCAAGAAGCTCCGTGGCACACTGCCTGGTGGTAGCTTCCACGGACTGCAAATCGGCGTCGCCGACTACGGCTATTTCCTGACAGCACTGAGAAGCCTTACCTCCTTCCGCTATGTTGCCCGAGAGATGGTCAATTTGGCGCTTGACAAGGCGCGGAACGGCCGGTCTATGCGGCTCAAGAACGGCAACGCGCTCGTCGCACGGCTCATCGCCACGCTGCGCAAGCAGCAGGTCAAGATCGTTACCTCAACGCCCGCACGTTCTCTAATCATCGAGAATGGCGACGTGAAAGGAGCAGTAATTATTTTCCACGGCAAGCCAATAGCCGTGCGGGCGCGCAAAGGCGTCGTTCTGGCGACAGGCGGGTTTCCGCATGATCGGGAGCGCGTCGCCGAAGTGTTGCCTGAGGTCACGCAAAATCCATACATGTGGAGGCTCATCCCCAACGGCAACGTTGGTGACGGCGCTCGATTGGCTGAGAGCGCTGGCGGTTACCTTGATACAAGGATGAAAAAAGGTTCATCGCTAGTGCCTATAATCCAGACGGAAGATGGCGAGGCCCAAACGGGCGGATTTCCCAACTTCATGCGTCACTTCCCAGGAATGATTGCGGTTCTTGCCAATGGTACGCGCTTCGTCAACGAGACACTTTCCTATCATGGCTTCTGCCTCGGAATGCAAGAAGCTGGGGCAGACACAGCCTATATCATTGCAGACCACCGATCCTTGCGTCGGTACGGAATCGGGCGAGTACATCCTTTTCCTGTCCCGATCACTAGGCACCTGCGCTCGGGCGAACTCATCCGAGGCCGGACATTGATGGAGCTCGGCGAAGCTGCGGGGATCGATCCGAGCGCCCTAACGCAGACCGTAGCGCGCTTCAACGAGAATGCCCGTAAGCATGTCGACCCCGACTTCCACCGAGGTTCAACAATCTATGCTGCCGCCTATGGCGATCCAACTGCACCCCATCCCAACTTAGCACCCCTGGTAAAAGCGCCGTTCTACGCGATGAAGGTTCATGTGGGGAGCCTGGGCACTTTCGCCGGTATCGCGATCAACGAAAATGCGCAGGTAATTGATGCGAATCGCCGGCCGATCACGGGGTTGTATGCCGTCGGCAACGATTCTGCGAGCTTTACTGGGGGCAATTATATTGGTGCCGGCATCACGTTGGGTCCGGCATTAACCTTCGGTTTTATCGCGGCGCATCATGCGGCTGGCAAGCCGGTCCGGCATACCGTGCGCAGCCGATAAAGCGCTACTCGCATGCAGAGCGCTTCTGAAATCGCATCTTGGTCTAACAGGGGCGGGGGTTTTTAGGGGATGCGCTCCGGACGAAGTTGAGCATTTGCAAGCTGGCATGGCACCGCGGGTCCGTTGTTCCTGCCGGCCGCGGGTTAACGAGGGAACACATTCGCTGCTCTGCGCCGGTTTAACAGCGATGTTCGTCACCTTTCGGCGGAGATCAAGAAAGTCGATAGCTAGGCCAGCGCGCTGAAGCCAGCCGTCTCCGCGAGACCGCCATCAATAACAAGTGCTTCGCGTTGAAGCACTCTCGCTCGAAATCGCGCGATTCCTCCCTGGCGCCAAACTTCCGTACGAACAACATCTCCTGGAAGCACCGACGCAGTGAAACGAAGACGGATCGCGGTCAACCGGCTGGGATCGTCGTCGCAGCATAAACGAATTAGAGCCCGCCCCACCACCCCCATTGTGGCGAGGCCATGGAGGATAGGCTGATCGAACCCGCCCCTTGCAGCGATGACCTGATCAATGTGAAGCGGGTTGCGATCACCGGTCAGTCGGTAAAGCATCGCCTGGTTGCGCGCTGTCGGCAGGTCGAGGAACGCATCGGGTTCACGTTCAGGCATTCCAGGTAGAGGATGAAAGAAGGGGGCATCCTCACCGCCGAATCCACCGGCGCCGCGGATCACCCAAATCTCTTCAAGGGAGGCGATCGGGGCGCCTGAATTCCGATCGACTAGTTCGCGCGAACAGCGCAGTATGGCAGGCCGACCACGGCCCTTGTCGGCGAGCTCCCCGATCTCCGTGCGGCCAACGATGTCCTCCGTGGGGCGAAGCGGACGGTGTAGCCGTAACGCCTGCTCGCCATGCAGGATGTTGGGCCAATCTAAACCGGTAGCCTCGTTCATGAGCCAGAAACCGGGCGTTCCTAAGACGAGTGCCATGGTCGGAAGCGCGACAATGACCTCTTCATAAACATAACGCGTCTCGTCGAAATCGGCCAAGCCCGCACCAACCCCCAATGCATAGAGGGCGGTCTCGGCCGGTGTATAGCGATGAAAGGTTTCGGGGACTTGATAGGAGCGCAGCTTCTTAACGTTGAGTGGTGCGTTGGCTAGCGTGTTCGGAGGGTTCAAATCTTTCTCCGTGTCGAGAATAGGCCGCAACCCAGATCCGTCTTGGGCTGCCGTTTTTCGAGTTTCAGGGGACGTTGCGCCGACTGGCGTGCAACATGGCAAGATAAGCAAAGGTCATGGCAGGGCCCAACGTGACGCCTGGACCGGGATAGGACGTGCCAACGACGGCGGCACTGCAATTCTCCGCTGCATACAGACCACGACCCGATCATCGACCAATGGGGGCAGTTTGGAATTGGGCTGACACAGGCTTGTCGCCTCTGATTCGGCGGCCCGCGAGATACCCCTCCGTAATCGCGAACTGCACATCGCGAGGCGAATTAGCGTCGCCCACTAAGTGTACCGGCAACTCGTCGCGCAGTTCATAATACAGACCGTCGAGGGGTTTGTTCTGGGTAATGAGCACGACGCGATCCGCGCCGATGCACCGGCGGTGAGAGGCATCGGCTTCGGTTGGCTGCACAACGGCAATGCCAGGCCGGACCTCGACCAATCGGTGTTGTGGCAGAAATTCAATTTCCCCCTTGCGATAGAAGCGTTCGACCGCCGGATCATCACGCCACGTCGAGCGGATATGTGGCCTCACCATGTTGTGCATGTAATTCACGAAGGTGACCTTGATCCGACGCGTCATGAGAAATTCGATCGCCGCAAGCGCTTCATAATGCCCGACCATGTCCACCACGACCGCTGTCGAGACGCCTTCAAGATCAACATTTGAAAAAAGGTCATGAGTCGTAAGCACGTGCGGCAGGTCAATTCCCTCGGGGCGCTCGCCCGGAAAGGGCACCTGCACACCGTCGGCTCGCGGGATCGATCCAGTAGCGATGATCACCTCATGCGGACACTCCGCCCGGATGTCCGCCGCATCGACGTAGGTGCTTAATCTGACATCCACGCCATGACGAAAGACTTCCTGCTCGAGCCAATGCGTGATGTCCCCGAGGGTGTGGAGCGCGGGCGCCCTGCGCGCTAGCGTCACAGTCCCGCCCAAATGCGGCAGAGCTTCAAATAGCGTTACGTGATGACCGCGCAATGCGGTGATGCGAGCGGCCTCCAAACCGGCGGGCCCTCCGCCAACCACCACGACCCGGCGCGGAAAGGCAACAAGCTCAATCTCCCTGTCCGACTGCTCGATGTCGCGTCCAACCGTAGCATTCACCGCGCATCCTACCTTGCCCGACCGTAGCAGTCCGCCGATGCAACCCTGATTGCAGGCAATGCAGGGACGCACTTCCTCGACCCGACCTTCTCGCGTTTTCCGGATGAGGTCGGGATCCGCAATCATCGCTCGCACCATAGAAACAACGTCTGCCTGTCCATCCTTGATGATTTGCTCGGCCTCTTCGAGGGTTCTAAACCGTCCTGTCAGCAGACGGGGCACGGTCGAAACGGAAGCGACATCGGCGGATGAGTGGAGCTGATAGCCTGCCGGATTGTGCATACCGCCGACAATCTCGTCTTGTCGGAAATAGTCGCCAAGGGTGACATTCACATAATCGATTAGCTGTTCCCCCTCGACCATTTGAATGACCCTTTTGAGCATGCTCTCGGTGACACCGCTCGAGCGTGAGGCACCAAGACGGACACCTACGGCAAAGCTCGGCCCAACACGCTCGCGAATCGCGCGTAACACCTCAAGCAGGAAGCGCGCGCGATTCTCGAGGGGCCCACCATACTCGTCATCACGCGTATTGTAGAAAGGCGAGATGAACTGATGAATGAGATAGCCATGCGCGCCATGGACTTCCACGCCGTCGAGCCCGCCCTCCTCCGCCATAGCGGCAGAAGAGGCGAACGCATTGACCAATTCTTTGAGTTCAGCGTTGCCCATTGTTCGACCAACGATTCCAAGAGGGCCCGGCACGTCGGAAACGGTCCAGGGTGGGCTGCCGTCCAACGCAAAATAGGTGTTCCCGCCGTGCCATAACTGCTGAAAGACTCTCATATCGTAGGGGCGTATGGCCGCCATGAGTCGCTGATAGCCCGGGACGAGCTGATCACCATATAGCTGAAAATCGAGCGCCGTCGAAGGATGAACGCGCGAGGCTTCAATGATGCTCAACGCACAACCGGCCGCGGCCCTCGCGCGATGATATTCGATGAACAAATCGGTTATATGCGGCGATGCCATGCCGGTGCCATGTGCAGCGCGAACAATTCGGTTGGCGAGGCGTGCTCCCCCGATTGAGATTGGCTCGAAGATCTTTCCCAATGCCATGTCATCTCCTTAGCCGCCGTATCGCAGCCGGCCCCTGGTCTTTTTCGTAATTTCGTAATATATCGCTAACCAAGAACTCGAATGCCACCCTCGGACCACGACATCCGCTTCACAGGAGGTTTCGACGCTGCCAGCGGTTTGATATAGCGCTCTCGACCGCTACACTGTCCACTAAACTATTTTAATACGCCGATAACTTAAGCTGATCCGAGGTACCCGTGGCCATGAACAAGTGATCGACGCGTTCCGTCATTGGCGATCGGCATGAGGAGATGTTTGCATAGCCGCGAAACAATCGGCTCCAATAGCATAATTCCATATCCTCAGCAGGCGCCGACATGTCAGGGATCTAGGTAGCCAGTCGTAAGCTCGAACATGTGATTCAGATGACATTCATCAGACCTCCGTCCACAGTCATGACCAGCCCAGTAATATAGCTTGCGTCGTCCGAAGCCAGGAATAGCAACGCCTTTGCTTGCTCCTCCGGCTCGGCAACGCGTCCCATCGGAATGTTCGAGCACATACTGGCATATTGCGCGGGGTCAACGACAGAGAAGTTCGCGATCATCTCAGACTTGGTAATACCGGGTGCTAGGCAATTGACGCGGATATTGAATCGCGCCCAGTCGAGCGACAGGCTTCGGGTGAGACCAACCATGGCGTGCTTGGAGGTGATATAACCGACATCGTCTCGAATTGCCTGCAATCCTCCGAGGGAGGAAACGTTGATGATAACGCCGCCGTTATTGGGGATCATGCTTAGAGTTGCGGCGGATTGTGACCAATGGAAGGCACCGCCGACATTGACGGCCATGACACGATCAAATTGACTATAGTTTTCGGAGCTCGAGGGTGCGGTGATTCCCGCATTATTTACGAGGATGTCAATCCGGCCGCAACGGTCGATCACTTCCGCCACATTGTTTCGAACTGTCTCCCGGTCTGCGACGTCTCCAACCACGCCGAACACCTTGCCGCCGGTTGCGCGCACCTGCTCGACGGCTCGATCAACGGTTTCGGCCCTTGTGCCGTTGATGGCGACACGAGCGCCCTCCTTCGCAAAGAGATCGACGACCGATCGGCCAATTCCCCTGCTACCCCCCGTTACCACAACGACCTTGTTCTCGAAACGCATATTTTGTCCTCCCAATCACGCACATGCGATTGTTCTTATCCTCAATCGCGCCGCGAATTACCTGTTCCGAGCGAGTTCTATTGGCCTTGCATCCCACGACTGGCTTCGATTTTGAGATCGATACCTCGGCGGGCCTGTTTCCGCTCGATCACCTCGAAAATGCGAATGAAGCCGATACTCCGCATCTTCCACCCGTCAGCTTCCTTCACGTATTCGTCATGATAATAGGCGGACCCTGTCAACTGCTCTCCGCCGATCAAGTTTGCGTGGGCGTAAATCGGATTAGCCGCGGTGAAATAGACTGTGTCCTGCATGCGCCAGATGCCTTCGGCCGTCCCGGGTCCAGTAATTTTCAGCTCTGGGTGCATAACAATATGGCTGCTCACAAAGCTCGGCGTGATGAGCTGACGAAGAAACCCGATGATCTTTTCCCGTCCGTCGAAGGTAAATGCCCCACCAGCGAACCACGCTCGAGCGTCGGCGGTAAAGCAGGTCGCCATCAGATCGAAGTTCTGAGTGTCGACAGATCGCACATAGCGGTACTTGAGCTGGTGAAGATCGTGAAGGTCGATGAGCTCCCTTGCGGACGTGTTCATTGTCTCCTCACGGCGCCTGTAGCAAGGGTCGGCACGGCGCTGCTACTGTTTCGAACCACGCTGCTTTGTAAGTTTCGCGTGGCGGCGTCGCGTCCCGCCCTCCGGCCGGAGAAGACACCATCGGAGAGCGAAACTCCGCTGAAATAACCGATTGCACAAAGGCCTGCCGCCGTCCTTCCCGCGGCATAGAGGCCGACGATCGGGGTGCCGTCGTGACGAAGTACATTGCCGGTGTCCTCGTCGACCTTGAGACCGCCGAGTGTGAACATCATGGTAGAGCCGTATTTATTGCCGATCGACATATTGAGCGCTCGGAACGGTGGCTTTACTATTGGACTGCGGCTTTTCTTGGACAGCGGATCGGAGGCGCCGCTTTGCTGAGCGCCATTGTAATCGTTAACATTCCGTATCAGGGCTTCGGCAGGCATATTGAGCTGCGCGGCCAGCGCCTGTAGCGATCTTGCCTTTTTGGTGCCACCTAGAAAGATATTGGCAAGTGTTGGGAGCGCGAACCAGCGGAAATCGGCACCGCGCATACGAAAGCATTGCTTCAGAACGGTTTTATATTGTGTTTCATCCAGAATCAGATAAGCAGTTCCTTCCGGCTGCTCGCCGATTGAGCGGCCGAGATACCCAAGATAAATCTCCTCGTTGCAAAAGCGCTCGGCCTTTCGATTAAGGAGGATGCCCTTGAGCAAGCCGGCAGGGGGCGAAAGAATGCGACCGGCGAAGACGCTATCCATATAGGCGGTCGCGCCGCCCGCCGACATACCGAGGCTAATGCCGCTTCCATCACAACCCAACGTGCCCATGCGCACCAGCGCGCGCCAATTGTTGCCATAGATCGGCAGATGGCGCTTCAAGAGATCCTCATTGTAGCCAAAGCCGCCCGCCGACAAGATGACTCCCTTGGTGGCGCGAAGCAATACGCGTCTGCCGTGCTTCTCCTCAAGTTCGCGGGCCCGCGCACCTGCACGGTCCACCGTCTTCGCCATAAACGCTCTCATGGGGTGCACCTTCTTTGTTTGCCGGGCGTGTTCAGCGCATTGTTTCTCGTCCGTGATTTCAAGTGCTTCGACGCCGATCACGACTCCAGCCCGATCCGTGACAAGGCGCATAGCGCGAGTGTGGTCCATACGTCGAACGCCATCTCGAGCGGCGGACGCACTGATTGCGTCATAATACGCGTAGCCGCTGAAACCGACGCCGCGGGTACGATGGCCACGGGGCGCCGCCTTCGCAATCGCTTTATATTCAGGGACATTCTCGTTGCCAGAGAAGTAGAGGAACTTGCCCTCGGGTGGATAGCCCGTCTTTTCCAAGAACACATCGCCGCCCAGTGGCACACCAAAAGCGGCAAGCCATTCAAGGTCATCGGCGCTGTTGTCGCAATAGCGCTTCAGAGTGTCGGGCCTGATAACGTCGGCAAGTTCCTTTTCAAGATATTTGTACATTTCCTGTTTGCTGTCTTCGATACCGACAGCCTTCTGAAACCTAGTCTCGCCGGCATAAAACACGCCGCCGCTATAGGCGGTCGCGCCACCCGCGCCAAACCGATCAATGGCCAAAACGTCCGCCCCCATCCCGCGGGCCTCCAGCGATGCACAGGCGCCGGCACCGCCAAACCCCACAACCACCACGTCAGCCGTGTCGTGCCATTGCGCCTTCTCAGGATCGTCGAGAACGAGCAGTGGCTCGATCAAATTGCTATCCGTCTTTACCATAATTCCATTCCTCCCTCTTGGTTGCGGCCCGCGCACAGTACAACGACTGCCTCAGGCGGCACGATGAACGAACTCCGGACCATATATAAAGAAGTCGCCGCCTCGCCGGCGGATCGGAAACCGACCGATTGACCCTTTGGTACTTGGAAACGGAGTCTCACCGACCATGGATCGTGTATCTTGATGCGCGAAACCGGACTCGAACTGCGCGTAATGAGCGAAGCGAATGCACAGATCGTCAACGCCGGTGGCGTGCTGATTGAACGGTTCACCTACGCGATGCATCGGCGCCACTCATGTCGAAGCGTGAATATACGGCCAGAACCTCGACGCCCTCCAATGGAGCGCGCTGCCACCTTTCTCCGCCGAGTCTCAAGTCGGGCCACGGGACGCTGCCAACACTCAACCCCTCTACCTCCGAATCGAAGACAGCCAATCTTGAGCAATCAACAAGATAACCCGTCGATCCCTAGGACAGACTCACCGCCGCGGTCAACGTTCTCGGCGATGCAATTGCAAAAGCTTGCTGATCCTTGAGATTGACGTCACTGGCAATACAAACGAATGAACCATTAATCCCTCCACACAAACACCGGCTCCCTGACGCACGCGGTATTGTGGGTCAGACCAACATCAACAGTTCCAGAGCTTTCATATCTCTAGTGCATGGAATCATCGTCACTTGGCTATGTCTACTAATTCGCCGTTATGGGTCGATTAGCTATCCCGATCAGGTACGCGATTGGCCGAGTCGCTCCTCGCTCGCTATCTGACGGACGTGAGGCTTCGGGAGCTTCTCCATCCCCTTTTGGGATCATCCTATATTCCAGATGTTGCGGCATTAGCCTCTTGGTATCATCAGTCACGATGTGCAATGTCTCGTTGGCCCTTGTGGATTCTCGTCTCTTAGGTAGACCTCAATTACTCTCGATCTTTATTCGTGATCGCCGTATCACAATGGATGAATTGACAGGCAGTGAACGAGCGCCGACGCTCAGCACGCCCCAACCGTCTCAGCGATAATCCCGCCAACGATCGCCGAATTTCGATCGTGGGCGACCGCGGAGCACGGCGCAGATAGAATAGGGCTGAGCCCGCGTCTATTCGGACAGACTGGTTTGGAGGTTGATGATTATCTCCGCCCGAGCCAGGGCCCACTGCAGACACGTTGACCGTTTGGTTTTGTACGTTTACAACCGGAGGAAATCAAGATGCGCGATGAAAACAGGCAGTTGAATGTCGAGGAACTCGTTCGAGCACATTTCGACTATTCAGCGAGCAACCCGGGGAAATGGGCAGAGCTGCTGGCCGACGATGCGTCCTGGGAATTTCCTTATGGAGATGCGGTGGGTCTGAAAACACTCGAAGGGAAGCCGGCGATGGTAAACCTCGTGAGCACCTTCATGGAACCTCTCAGCAGCTATGCCTATGGAGAACCCTCTATTCATTTGTTACCCGATGGATCTTCTGCCGTGGCAGAATTTTCTGGCCAAGGAATTGTCACGGCCAACGGCCGAACCTATGCCAACAAATATGTTCTCTTCGTCGAAACCGCGGGCGGGAAAATCACCAAGCTGCGAGAATATTTCAATCCCGCAGCCATAAAGGCTGCCTTCGGCGAAGGCGCCTGATTGAGGCTTCCTTACTCAGATTCGCAACTAGGCTGCTGACTCAGACTACCGCACAGTCGGTGAAAGGAATATCGAGATGATTGTCGTTGCTGGAACCATGACGATTAAACCCTCCGAATTGGCCCGATTTGAGCAGCTCCTACCTGCCCATATCGAGAAAACGCTCGCTCAGGATTTTTGTCTAATGTTCGCGCTCGGTGTGTCGAATCGCGCCACCGGTTTGATTTCGGTTGCAGAGGCTTGGAAAGACGAGGAGTCGCTCATACGCCATCATCAGCAGAGCTTCACTCAGGAGTTTGTTGCCGCCTTCGGCGGCATCGTAAGCCACGACGTCAACGTTTACGAAGTCAGCCAGGTGCGAGCTCTACCAAGCCTCGAGTCCGGCGCCAACCCCGCGTGATTTTCCTGGCCGAAAGGCGCGGATCGGTCTATGCTTTGGACTGCACAATACGTGCTTGAGAGCTCGTACGACGTCAGATGAAAATCTGTCAAACTCCGCGACGTTGCGCCTGTGTCAGCATGGCTTAGACGGTCCCGACGCTTCGAATCATTGCATTTCACTCGGCAATTGGCATTCACCGGCGAAACTGGCAAGCGGCTTCCACGCCGCTGCGTGAAAGTCTCAAGTCCGTTCTTCACCATGGACCTGCCCCGTTTCGGTGGACAGTCTATCGTCTTAGTTTCCTGACTTCGCCTTCAACCAAATCCTCCGGCAAGCGCAGTCTGCCGGAGGAGGCCATAGAAGCTCTTGGTTTCTTCGTTTGATCGCTGATGAGCTCGTCGTAGTTCACCGGTGACTCGACTACATCCGGTAGTGCACAGTAATTCCATAGGTACGCGGAGGTGCAAGCGTTTCCTCATCGAGCCCGTAAGGATTGACTTGAGTAATGAAGTAGGTGCTATAGGCCTTATTGCCAAGGTTTTTACCCCAAACGGTGACATCAAGATGGCTTGCCGCCGGAGGGGTCCAGAGCACTCGAGCATTGATCACAGAGTATGATGGCTGACGCAGAAAATTCTCTGCGCCTGAATACCAGCCCGAATTATAGGAGAAGTCCGCGCTGAATGTAATGTTACCGTTGCCCACCGGAAGGTTGTATGTCGGTCCAACATTAAATACTGCATCCGGTGCGTACGGAATGCGGTTGCCGGCGAGACTGTAAGATGTGGCAACGTTTCCTCCGCCTTGAGACGCAGGCACTGGTAGGGTGACGGACCCCGACGGGAAGCTCGTGAAGCGATCATGAATGACTTCAGCCCCCGCCGCAATCGAGAGACTGTTCGTTACTTTGGCGACAAGATCGAGGTCGATGCCGTAAATTCGCGCTGCCGCGCCGTTCTCGAGAAGCGCGCTAGTAGCTCGAAATACATTGACCTGCAAATTCTTATAGTCGTAATAGAATCCGGCGAGATTGATTCGAAAACGATTATCGAAGAAATCGGTCTTGAGGCCGATTTCGTACGCATCAAGAATTTCCGGTTCCACCGGTTGTGCTCCGGGACCTCCGGTCGGAATAGTCGGATAGACACCGCTCTTAAAACCGCGATTGGCGGAAATATATGCCATCACGTCATCCGTAAACTGATGATCGAGTGCGAAACGCCAAGTCGGCCTCTTAAAGGTTTTCGAGGAATCCGTCGGGCTAACGAACCCGCCCAGCGACTCAAGAGGCGGAGAAAAGAACAGTTGAGTGTTTCCCTCAATCGCCACATTCTCAATCGAGTACCTCAGTCCTACGGTTAAATTCGTCCGATCCGTGAGCGGAACAGTGGCTTGGCCATAGATCGCCCCCGCTTTGGCAGTTTGCCGATCCGTAAAATTTATCTTTTCAAGTGGCGCCAGGGCAGGGCCTATGATCGAAAATGGGTCGTATCCTACTTCTGAATCTAGAAAGTAGAGACCCGTTACCCAGTTGATCTTACTTGACGATGAACCGACCTGAATTTCCTGACTGATCTGACGTCCCAGGTCGTTCCAACCGGCGCCTTCAATATGAACAGGTAGCGAAAAGACCGAGAAAAAAGTCGATTTGGCGGAGTCCCTATAAGCGCTAATACTGGTCAACTTCGCGATGCCGAAGTCGTAATCGGCCGTGATACTGGCGCCCTTTTGGCGATATACATAGTACGGATCGTAGGAGTTCTCACTTGCATTCCACGGATTCCCACCCGGCTCGTAATACGGCGAACCATTGGGAATGTTGACCGGATGACCTGGAACCGCTCGAAATGTGGCAAGCCCATTGTTGTTGGTGGTAGAAGAATCAGCCGCTATCCTTAGCGTTAAGGCGTCACTCGGAGTAATGAGCCATTTTGTTCGAAACCCATAGTCGTTCTTCGTCCTATAGATGTCAGTTCCCGAGTCTCTGTTAACACCATAACCTCGCCCCATCATAAGACCGTAGGCCGCAAAATCGGCAGCGACAGTGCTCGATAACCCGCCAGTCACATACAGATTTGTCGAGGCGGTCTGATAGTTGCCATAAGTAGCTGAAACGTCAAAGTGAAAATCTTGAACGGGATCCTTCGTCCTGACCTGGATCACGCCGGCGTCGGCGTTTCGTCCAAATAAAGTGCCTTGAGGCCCCTTCAGCACATCGATCTGTGCGATGTTGCTGAGTTCCAGCAAGGCTCCACTCATATTCGCGACATAGACCCCATCGATGTAGGTGGCGACGGAGCTTTCATTGCCGCTGGAGATTGCCGTCGTGCCGATGCCTCGCAAATGCGGCTGCATGCCGTCGAAGCTATTCTGAATGGTAAGACCTGGCACCGTCTGCGCCAAGTCGGCTGTCGAATGGACACCGGCTTCCTCAAGAGAAGCGGAGGTTACCGAAGAAATCGCCACGGGAACTTTCTGCGCGTTCTCGGCCCGCTTATTTGCGGTGACAACAATTTCCTCGAGGTGTCCTTCAGACGCGGATTCCGCCGTTGCAACTGATTGCGCCGAAGCAAGCGATGCAAAACCCAGCGCGCCTATGCATAACATCAGTTCGACAAACTTGTTAGTCATTTTTCTCTTCCCCACAATCGGATGCATGGCAACGATGAACCGCCCGCATCGTGTTTTTGAAATTACACAATTACGCACTCCGACTTCCCGACCAGACTTATGTTGTTCGATGCAGCGCATGGGAGTCCAGTAATGTATTGTAATCCGACAATAAGCTCTTGTTATCTTGGATCGACTTCATGCAAACCTTGCCGCGCGACCCTGCATGACGCAACCCGAGTCCTAGCATAGAGTCCAGTGCCTGCAACGAGCGCAACTGTTGGGGTTGCATCGCGCAGGCTGTTCTTAGTCTTTGCCCCCGTTCAGAATAGCTTTGGTACCGGTTGCGAAATGGTCATGCACTCTCTCATCAAACGAGTGAGCAGCGCCGATAGCGACCAGGGCGCCCCCGAAATACATCCAATCTTCCTCATCCCACCTCAACGGAGAAGCGAAATACAACTTGGTATCTTCGAGCGTCGTGCTCAGGAGAGAGTCCGCTGGACGACCGACGTAAGGATTTCCCCTTTCTTTCAGAATGTGCTAGTTATCGACACACTTAGGCAACCTGAGTTCTGTGTTTGAAAAGGTGCACCCCGTTACTCCCCGAGCGTGCTGAATCAAGATGATCTTTCCAACCGCGCTGCAGATCGTGCTGGGGATTCAAATCGCCCAGGAGGATCGCGTGCGCTGCACAAGTCAGAAACTAGCTGACTCGCTCGGCGTCAAAGCGAGTTTCGTGCGCAAGTTATTGGTGACGCTCAGCCGCGAGCGCATCATCATCGCTACCTTGGGCATAGGCGGCGGCGTACGCTTGGCGCGCCAGCCGGCGGCGATCACTCTGCGAGACGTTTATCTCGCAATCACGGATGAGAAGAAACTGTGCGTCGCACGCGAGGGAATTCCGTGTTAGTGCGTGGCGAGCGCCATCATCGCTCAATTTTTCGAACGTCTGGCGGGCGAGGCGGAGGGCCGCGTGCTTGAGATACTCGCGAGTCGCACGGTTGCAGACAGTGTGGCGCAGATCCGTAAGCTCGAAATGGCCCGGCTCGATCAAGTAACGAGTCGGGACTGACGGCCACTATTCCCGCATCGGAAATTACAGTGCACTTGAATTGGGGGCCAACGCGCGCTCACCGATGGTGCGAGGAGTGGGAAAATGGAATCAGTTGTCTCGACCCAGTGGTTAGCCCATTCATTGAACGCTCCTGATTTGGTGACCGTCGACGCGACTTACAATTCTCTCAGTCCCACGAAGGATGACCGAGCGGCGTACGAGGCATGCCACATCCCGGGTGCTGTTTTCATGGCTCTGGGTGCATACATCGATGAGAGATCGAGGCTGCTGCTCCTGTTACCCACCCCGAAAAGTTTCAAACAGGCCGCCGAAGCCCTGGGTATCCGCGAGGACAGTCGTATCGTGATCTATGACGATAGCCCGCTGCATTCGTCGGCCCGCGCCTGGTGGATGATGCGCACGTTTGGAGTGCGCAATGTTGGGATATTGGACGGGGGCTTAGCGAAATGGATTCGCGAGGGACGGCCGCTGGACACCGGCACGCCAGAACCCGCGAGCGGGCAATTTACACCGTCGTTGAATCGCGGGTTCGTTCGCGAGCTCGACGACATCAGGCGAAATCTCATCGAAGGCAACGCTCAGCTCGTCGACACACGACGACGGGAACATTTTCAAGGTATCGCACCCGACCCGCGCGGTCTGGCGTCGGGACACATACCGGGATCGAAAAACGTGCCTTATCACCTGTTATTCGAGGCCGACGGAACCTACAGGGCGCTAGGATCTCTGGAGTCGATATTCGCCGCGGAAGGGGTGACGCTGGATGCTCCCATCATCGCGACCTGTGGCTCGGGAATGTCGGCGGCTACGGTGCTGCTGGCCGCTCATTTGCTCGGTGCCCGCGATCTCGCTCTCTACAATGCATCCTGGAGCGAATGGGGCGCCCTTGCTGACACGCCAAAACGTAGGGGCCCCGGTTTCCACGATGAGCCCTAGCTGATGCTGTAGCCGCTGTCCACCGCGAGATTTTGTCCGGTAATTCCGGCTGCATCGTCCGAAGCGAGGAACAATGCCGCACGTGCTACCTGTTCCGGCTTTTGAAAACCCAGCAAATGTCGATCTACCCACACCTGAGGAAGGACCACGCCTTGGGTTCTTCCCACCACCCGTTCAGACAGGGTAATTCCCGGCATCACCGCATTGACGCGCACATGGTCCCGCCCATATCGCACCGCCATCGAGCGCGTAAGTGCTGCGACTGCGCCCTTGGATGCGGTATACCCGTCGTTGCCGCTGGGCGAACCGCTCACGGCCACTATCGAACTGGTGTTGATCACGGCGCCGCCACCGCTTTTTATGATCTCCCGCACGCCGAACTTCGAACATAGCCATGTTCCATAGAGATTCAGGCTGATCTCGCGCCAGAAATCATCGTCGTCAGCCTCCGTGACGGATCCTCCCTTGACGGCGGATCCGCCCGCGTTGTTGTATAGAATGTCCAGGCGGCCATTGCGACGGACCGCTTCGGTAATCGCTGCTTCGACGCTTTTCGGATCCGTGACGTCCGTGCGAACGAAGAACGCATTTCCACCCGCCGCGCGGATCGCCTCCGCCGCGGCTTCTCCTCGTTCGCCGTCGATATCCGACAATACAACCGCAGCGCCTTCGCCCGCGAACAATTCCGCGGCGACACGTCCGATGCCGTTCGCCGCCCCCGTAATAAAGGCGGTACGATTTGCTAGCTTCACTTGTTACTCCCCTTCGATCTCAAGCCCGGCGATTCTCCGACCAGATGGGCGGTACTTATGTCGACGACTCGGCGCCGCGTCCAATAATCTATCCTCAAGTCCCGTCCTGGCGCGGCTGGGGCCATAGAGTGCCGGTGTTGGAAGTCCACACATATAGACGGGTAAGCCGCAGCGATTTGATCAGCCATTTTCCCTCGAGGAACTCGTAAGTCTCGTGGTAGTGACCCGATCCCTTGAGTTCGCTGAATCCCAGGTTAGGACCGGTCGGCGCATGGTGGTGATCGTTCATTGCCCAAATTCCGCTCGCAGTCGTCGCGGATAAAATCTGAATTTCGGGCATATATCCTTGATGAACGGTAGCGGTGCCGACCAACCAATAGTCGAGCATTGTCATCGCGAGGTCTCGCCCCATTGGAGGCTTTCTGGTCTCCACATACTCCAGTGTCGCATCGGCAGTGAAGCACGAGCGCAAGTCGTCCCATTGTTTGGTATCCACAAACCGAAAATAACGAGCCTTGAGGGTTTTGATCTCTTCGATGGCGACAAGACGCTCAAGCGGATCGAGCCCGTTGGAGACACTACCCATGGCGGTTACTCCTCCTCATCTGTTATATAATCCCGCGCCAATGCCAAATCCGGTAACGCGCATATGCTGGCAAAACAAAGCGGCGCGCACTTCCCCGACTGAAGCATGATTTCTCCCCCTTAATTGCGAGCCCATTTTTTTTACGGCTTTTGATCCGACGGTTGAGCGAGCTATCTCAGGCCGACTACTCGGCTATCCATAAGCTCCCACATACCGCACCGATTTCTTCGAACTCGCCTCACCCACAATCCAGCCTCATCAAAAAGGTATGCGCCGCACCGGGGGTCGGTCCAATAACCTATAATGATGTGGGTATCGTGGATAGTAATCGGCCCGAGAATTGAGCGGACGCCCAGTCGTTCGCCTTGCACGGGCCGGCGCATCGCGCTCTGAAACGACGAGCTTTGGAGTGCGAGAATTACGAACCGGCGTTGTTATGCGTCCGTCTGCTTATTCGCGGTGGCGACGATCGCTCATGGCGATCGATCATCGAACCTGATCTCCCGATAACCAAAGATTAGTCGACACGCTAAGGTCCATGGGGAATTGTGTGCATTGACACCGTGCGGGGCCGGCGACCGATAGTGGTAAGGGGTGGCATCGGTTTGACCCGCCGCGATCCGGTGCGCCCCACTCAACGATAAAAGACACGCTTGGGGAGGCGCTCGGAAAACATGCCGAAGGACACGAAAACCGCTTGGTACAGCTGGTACGTCTTGATCGTGCTGACACTGGTTTATCTTTGCAGCATGATCGATCGGCACGTCATCACGATTCTAGCGCCCTACATCAAGAGCGACCTGGGAATCACCGATGCTCAAATCGGACTTCTCTACGGTACGGCTTTCGCGCTTTTTTACGGTCTCTTCGGGATACCCCTCGCGAAGCTCGCCGACTGCTGGAGCAGGACCAAGACGATCGCCTTGAGTCTGTGCTTTTGGACCGCGATGACCACGGTCTCAGGGTTCTCGTCAAACTTCGTGCAGCTGAGTCTTGCCCGGATCGGCGTCGGAATCGGCGAGGCCGCGGCGTCGCCGGCGGCGGTCTCATTGATTGGAGATTACTTTCCCAAAAGCAAACGCGGCACCGCCCTCGCGATCTACGCAATGTCGATCACAATCGGTGCCGGCGTGGCGCTCGTCATCGGCGGGGCGATCGTTGCCGCATGGCAATTGCACTATCCGCCGGGCGTACGCGCTCCCTTCGGGCTGTCGGCCTGGCAAGCCGTGTTCATCGCGGTGGGCCTGCCCGGCTTCGTCCTCGCCCTTCTCGTGCGCGTTTCGATTCGCGAGCCCATCCGAGGCGTCTTGGAAGGACTGCCCATGCCGCTGAGCACACGACCGCTTGCCGCCGTCCTGAGCGAACTCGAAACGATGATCCCCCCCTGGAGCCTGGTTGCCCTGTGCCGCGGCAGGCATTTTCGAGCCGCGTGGGTTAACGTCGCGGCGCTGATGTCATTGATTGTGTTTGCAATCCTCATAACCCGAGCGACCGATAACCTTCTTGCGGTGGCCAGACGGCCCATCATCTTCCGGCTGGGTGATTACGCCGTCACCAGCAACGTCGTGCAATGGTCCGCCATGGCGGCCGCATCTTATGCATTCTTGAGTTGGATCCAAGCAATTCGCTCGCGCGACAATGTGTCGCACCGCCTGGTCGCCGGCAACCGAAATTTCATGATTCTCGCTCTGACCTGCAGTTTCATGTCCATCTCACTCTACTCGATCAATTCCTTTAATTTCATCTATGGTGTCCGATACGTGGGATTAGGCCCGCGAGACGGTGCCATGCTGGGTTCCATCGCGATGATTTTTGGAGCAGCGGGAATGCTCCTGGCCGGAGTACTCGGTGACCATTGGCGCAGAAAGAACCCGGCCGGCCGCACGTATCTTTGCATCGGCAGCTTCGCCGCAGCAACGGTATCGATTCTGATCCAATACAGCATCACCTCTCCCAAGGTCTTCTTTATCTGCTGGGTTTTCACGAGCACGTTCATCATCATGTGGTCGCCTCTCGTCAACGCGACGATTCAGGATCTCGTTCTGCCGAGGATGAGAGGTTTAGGTCTCGCCGTCAGCGCGTTCGGCTCCAGTCTCGGACTCGGGCTCGGGCCGTATACGGTGGGCCTTATCAGCGATGTCACGAGCAATTTGCGCTTTGCCGTGCTCTCAACCATCGCTTTCACCGCGCCGATCAGCATCCTCGCTCTCATATACTTGGCCCGAGTACTTCCTTCGGACGAAGCGTCGCTCGTTTCGCGGGCGCGCGCCGCCGGTGAGCCTGTTTGACCGGCTATTTTTGCCGGTCTACGGTTGCTATGTGTCCCGCGGATTCGAAGGCGAATGTCATCGCAGGTCCGAGGGTGGTTCCCGGGCCTGGGTAGCAACGGCGAAAGACGGAGGCCGTGGTGTTGCCTACGGCGTATAAGCCTTTGATGGGAGATCCCTGTGACGCAAGCACTTGTCCGTTGGCGTCGGTACGCAACCCACCTTTGGTGCCGAGATCGCCGAGATTGATCCGCATCGCATAGAAAGGGCTCTTGGACAGCGGCGCCAGACAAGGATTCGGATGAATAGATGGATCGCCGCCGCCGAGAATGCGGTCATACGCATGGTTGCCGCGACCGAAATCCGGATCGACACCCGAGGCGGCATATTCGTTGATTTGCTTGACCGACTCGATTAGATTCGCCTGGTCTACATCAATCTTGCTCGCGAGTTCGGCCAACGTTTCGGCGCGGAAGACGTAGGTATCCCACCATTCGAGCGGCAGACTTTCGTCTGGTTTGATGCGGCCCGGCAACAATCCGCCGCATAGATATCTGCGCCGGCATTCGGCATCGAAAATGATCCACGCGGGTATGCCTGCGCCCGTTTTCCGATGCTCCTCGATCATCGCTCGGCCAAAGCGGTCATATGAGCAACTTTCGTCGAGAAAGCGCCTGCCGAGCCGGTTGACGCAAATGCTGTGCGGATTGCGGAAGACAAAATGGGCCGTCAGTGAATTCGCTACACCGTTGGGCAATAATGTCGTCGGCCACCAGTTGGCCTGGTCGAGCAGCTCGGTGTCGGCGCCCACCGCCGCGGCCGCCCGGATGCCGTCGCCGGTATTCGTGCCCGGCGCCATGCTTGATTCGGACCGCGTGGGGAAAGGAAAGTAGCGGTCGCGCATGGTCTGGTTGTGCTCAAAACCACCCGTCGCGAGGATGACCGCGCATCTGGCTTGAAGCAGGCAATTCTGGCCAAGATGGCGAAATGCGCCACCTGTCACGGTACCTTCCGAGGTCGTGAGTTCGACCAGTTCGGTATTGAGCATGAGCGGAATCGACCGCTCGATCATCGCTTTACGAAGACTACCGACCAGCGCGCCGCCGAGCGTCAATCGCCGATCTCGCCGCGTCTTCAGCCGCCGCGGGATGTCGAGCCAGTACGAGGCGAGGAGCCGCATCAGCACACGGCGCCAGCCCGGCAGGCGCAGTGCCAACGTGCCGCCCTCATTGGCCGTCATCGCATAGCGATTCATAAGTGTAAAGAGCGGGGAAGCCTCACGCATTTTGAAAAGTTCGTCGCCGAGCGCCTTCGCGCCGTCGAACGGCACGACCGTCAGTGAGCGATCGCCGATGGCACTGGGATACTCCGAGAAATAATCCGGCGTGCCCGTATGCGGCTCCAGCTTGATTCCGATTTTCTCCAAGTAGTGGGTCATCGCGCGCCCTGCCCGCAAGTAACGACCCAGCAGGTCCGGTCGGATCTCACCGCCGGAAATGGTATTCAAATAGGTGGTCACCAGCGCATCGCTATCCTCGATTTCCATCAAATGGTTGCCTGGAATCCAGAATTCACCGCCCGATATCGCCGATGTTCCCCCATAGTAGGGGGACTTTTCGACTACTATCGGGCGCAGGCCTTCGTCGCTCAAACGAATCGCCGCGAGCATGCCAGCCGCCCCGGACCCCACCACCACGACATCGTAAGCTTCGCCGATGATTGCCAAACTATTCTCCCTTTCCAAACGCTCGCAGAACCTGATACGGGTCGAAGAACTCTTTGATATGCGTTATCTT
>Ga0137410_10000112_pt1 | contig 55208 bp, 82 predicted proteins | sample CZODoug1_16funga_FD_108878 | JGI IMG/M metagenome (GOLD analysis project Ga0137410, IMG submission 108878) | Vadose zone soil fungal communities from Angelo Coast Range Reserve, California, USA - CZODoug1_16fungal (Illumina Assembly) | ecosystem: Environmental > Terrestrial > Soil > Vadose zone... | reverse complement strand
GTGCTGCACCTACTAAAGCCTTATGCTACAATGATTTACATGGTTCGGATGGCAGAGCCAGAAAGCGCGGCAGGTATAGACATAGCCAACCCCACGCCATAGCCTAAGCCGTGGGCCAACGGTACGTGGTACAGGGGTACGTGGTACCCCCCAACGGTACCGCCACGGGGGTTTCTATGCCAGAAGACGAAAACTCGATGCTGGGTCGAGTTGTTACCGTCCACTTCACCGACTCGCCGTCCACTTCACGATTTGAAAGTTAGGCTCTCCCTTTCCGCTGCCGTGAGGATCTCCCGGCGGTATGCTGGTGCGATGCCAATCACTGAAGAAAGGAGGGCGCGGAACGTAGCCAGAGCAATCGTCCGGGCACGGCCCATACGGAGCGCACTTCATCTGGCCGATGCAGTGTTGCGGGCCGTGCCGAGGACGGAACGCCTGAGCCGCATGGGCCTGATGGAGCGTTTTCTGCTGGTGGCCGCCGCATTCGTGGCCGGCCTGCTGATCCGAGCGGTGCTATGATCTGCCCCGAGTGCGGCATCGAGGTGAAACGCCATGTCTGCCGCGCCTGCCAAGCCAAGCGCACTCGCGCGGGGATGCTGCGGCACCAGCGGCGCTTCCTGCAAACGTGGCTGGCCGGTCAGATCGAATTGCGCGTGAAGCGCGTCGCAGGCGTGCTGCACTTGGAGCTATTCGACGACCGCTGGCACAGCTACTGTGACACCGAGATGTTCTCCGTTCACCAGCGCGATTTCGTGCGCGAACTCCCGGCCGACCTGTGTCCGGCGTGCATTACCATCTTCCATGAACAGGTGGCCGCAGCCAAGGAGGTCCGATGATTAAGCTCAAACTCCTGCTCATGATTCTGGCGGTGCTCTGCTTTGCTCTGGGCGCATCTGAAGTCAAGCCGCCGCGCGGTAATTTCGTGGCCGCGGGCCTGTGCCTGTGGGCTCTGGCGACGGTCGTGGCAGGCTAGCGGTGCTATGCTCGCGGAGTAACACTTTGTTTTCTGCCATGCTTAAACAGCCCGCGCTTCCTGCCAACTGGTGAGCGTGGGCTTTGTTTGTTTTTCGCAGGATCTCCCGTGACAAGAGCGACTTCCGGGTTTAGAATGGCCGCAGGCCGTCGCCGGGACTAGGCCTTGAAAGCAAGTGATAACATCCCGCACCTCCGAGGGATGGAATCACAATGCCCCTGGTCACCGAACTCGAGCTGGCGCGCCACCTTAAAAGAGACCGCAAAGCTGTGCGCCTGGCCGCGCAAAGCGGCCGGCTGACGACTCGAGCAGACGGTCTGTTCGATCTCGACGTAGCGGTCAGGGAATGGGCCGAGACCACTCACCACGAGAAGGGTCACAACAACCGCAGCCTCGCCGAGATTCCGTCGCCCGACATTCCACTGCGACCTGAAACCAAGAGCACCGACTATGCCAAGGCGCGGGCCGGGACGCAGATTTACGAAGCCCTGCTGAAGAAACTGCGTTACGAGGAGCGCGCCAAGAACCTGACTCCAACCGCGGATGTAGAAACCGCGCGTTTCACCGAGTTCCGCATCCTGCGTGAGGCTTGCTTCAACATTCCGGCGCGGATCGCGGCGCTGATCGCCGGGGAGACGCAAGTGGAGCGGTGCCAGCAGCTGCTCGAAAGCGAACTGAACAGCGTGTTCAACGCCTTCGCCGACGGCAGGCTCTCATGACGCCCGCACTGACGCTGCACGCTTCGCTGCCCGGTCTGGCCGACGCCTACGAAGTCAGCCGGCAGGCCTGCCGTGCCGGGGCGCGGCCGGACCCCAAGCTGCGCATCTCGGAGTGGGCAGACCAATACCGGGTTCTCACGACACGCTCGTCGCCGGAGCCCGGGATGTGGCGCACTGAGCGCACTCCATTTCTGCGCGACATCATGGACTCCTTGATGCCCGAGGCTCCGTGGGAGCGGGTGGTGTTCATGAAGGGGTCGCAGGTCGGCGCAACGGAATCGGGCAACAACTGGATCGGGTACGTGATCCATCTCGCGCCAGGCCCGATGCTGGTGGTGCAGCCGACCGAGATGATGGCCAAGCGCAACTCGAAACAGCGCATTGGTCCGCTGATCGAGGACTCGCCGGTCCTGCGCACCCTGGTACGGACGGCGCGGTCGCGCGACTCGGGCAACACGATTCTGGCCAAAGAGTTTCTGGGCGGCATCCTGGTGCTGGCCGGCGCGAACAGTGCCAAGCAGCTGCGTTCGATGGCCGCGCGCTATCTGTTCCTGGACGAGGTGGACGCCTATCCGCCCAACGTGGACCGCGAGGGCGAGCCCTGCGATCTGGCGATTGCGCGCACCAGCAACTTCCGGCGCAAGAAGATTTTCATCACCTCGACGCCCACGATTGCGGGCCGCAGCCGCATCTGCACCTTCTTCGAGCAGAGCGACCAGAATTTCTATTTCGTGCCCTGCCCGCGCTGCGGCGTTTTGATCACCTTACTGCCCGAGCAGCTGGGCTGGTCGCCCACCCTGAAGCATCAGGCCAGCTACCGGTGTCAGGAGTGCGAGGGCGAGATCTTCGATCACGAGAAAACGGGGATGCTGGAGTTGGGCGAATGGCGCGCGACCGCCGCGGGCGACGGCGTGACGCGCGGCTACCACTTGTCCAGCTATTACTCGCCGGTGGGCTGGCTGTCCTGGACGCAGATCATGCGCAACCACGACAAGAGCACGGCGTCTCCCGAGAAGTTGCAGGCGTTCTACAACACCGTGCTCGGCCTGCCGTGGGCGGACCAGGGCGAAGTGCCGGACGTGGACCGGCTCTACGAGCGCAGGGAATCCTACGTGATCGGCGAAGTGCCCGAGGGCGGGCTGGTGCTGACCGCAGGCGCCGACGTGCAGCTCAACCGCATCGAGGTCGAGATCGTGGCCTGGGGCCGCGACCGCATTTCCTGGAGTGTCGACTATCGCGTGCTCGAAGGCAACAGCAACCAGCCCCAGGTGTGGGAGCAGCTGGCCCGGCTGATGGACGAAGAGTTCCCCACCTTCTACGGCGGCGCGCTGCGAATTCAGAAACTAGCCGTCGATTCCGGTTTCAACACCATGCGGGTGTATGAGTGGGTGCGCACGATGCTCGCGCAGCGCGTGATGGCGGTCAAAGGCGAGAGCCACGTGCCCGCATTGGTCGGCTCTCCGAACCTGATCGAACGCGGCCCGGCCGGACGCCTGATTCGAGGCGGCGTGCGCCTGTGGCCGGTCAATTCCTCTATCGGCAAGGAAGAACTGTACCGCTGCCTGAAACTGTCGGCCCCAGACCTCGCGGCCGGCGAAGAGTGGCCAGCGGGCTATTGCCACTTCCCGTCCTACTCTAAGGAGTTTTTCGAGCAGCTGTGCGGCGAGCAGCTGATTACGCGCACGCTGGCGGGCCGCACCACCAGCCGTTGGGAAAAGCGGCGCGACCGCAACGAAGCGCTGGACGTCAGGATCTATGCGCGAGCCGCAGCCGCCACTCTGCGCATGGAGACGTGGCAGCCGAAGCGGTGGAACGACATCGAGACCGCGCTGCGCGGCGGCAGGGCCATCGGCGGCAGCGTCGCCAAAGGCGTGCAGTCCCCGATTCCGCAGTTTCGCCCGCTCAGAGCCAACGAAGGATTTCTGGAATGACACCGAACGGCAGGCTTCCCTTCCAACCCAAGCCGATGGCCGCGAACGTCCGCTTCAAGCTGCCCAAGGTGACCGATCCGGCGACTGCCGCCACTATGCTGGAGCAGGCGCAGCAGGCGATGTTCAACCTGGTCACCGGGCAGCTGCCGAGCGGCGTCGAAACCCCGCAGCTGGGCCGGGTGACCTTCAACGCCACCAACACCGCCGATTTGCAGCGGCTGATTGATTACCTGAGCGGGGTGGTCGCCAGCGGTGACGGCAGCGGCAACACCAACCGGCGCATCCCGATTAGTTTCCTGGCTTGGCCATGACAGCGACGCCCGAATCCAACCCGACGAGCTCCACCACGGTCCCCGCGATCCGCAAGCCGGGGCTATTGAAGCGTCTCTTCGGCGGCGACCGGAGCGCGGCCCAATTCCAGGCGCAGTCGCCGGACGGCGGTTCCAACTACGGGGCGGGCACCGGCTACGGCGCACTGGGCGGCCGCGACACGCCCTATACCGGCGCGTCCTGGATTCGCAAGCAGATGTCCAACTGGTTTCCCACGCGCGCCTCAGCCGACGCCGAACTGTTGGGCGACATGGGCACGCTGGTGGCCCGGTCGCGCGATCTCGACCGCAACACCGGCATCGCCGCAGGCGCGATCCAGACCACCGTGGATAACGTGGTCGGCGCCAATCTCCGTCTGTCCTGCTGGCCCGACTACCGGGCTTTGGGCCGCGACCCACAGTGGGCCGAAAGCTGGGGCAGGAGTGTGGAAAGCCTCTGGAAAAGCGTGGCGGATACCACGGCTTTCGATGTTGCGAACAAGCTCACCTTTACCGGGTTGACTACCCTGGTCTTCCGGTCGGTGTTGCAGAACGGGGAAGCTCTGGCGCTGGCCTTGTGGATGGCGCGGGCCGACGCGAAATTCAAGACCTGCGTGCAGCTGGTCGATACCGACCGGCTCTCTAATCCGGGGAACATGACACCCACGCTGACCCTACGCGGCGGCGTGGAGACCAACGATTACGGCCGTCCGCTGGCCTACCACGTCCGCAAGATTTCCAACTGGCCCGCCATGTTCTTTCCCGCCATCGGCGGTATCGGCGGCGAGTGGGAACGCATCCCGGCGGCCACCGAATGGGGCCGCAAGCGCGTGCTGCACGTCTACACCCAGGACCGCGTGGACCAGACGCGCGGCAAGCCAATCCTGGCTCCGGTGATCGAGCAGTTCCGCATGCTCGACTCCTACATGCGCGCGGAGCTGCAATCGGCGATTGTGAACGCCCTGGTGGCGGGCGTGATTGAAACCCCGCTCGACCCCGGCACGCTGGCCGAGATGGTGGGCGGGGATGCCAACGGCTACCTGGCCGCCAAGAACGAGTACCGCATCCAGCTGGAAGCCGGCACCTTCATTCCGCTGTATCCCGGCGACAAGATGACGCCCTTCATGCCTGCGCGGCCCGCGCCTCAGTTCGCGCAGTTCTCGGAATTCGTCATGCGCCAGATCGGCGTCAGCATGGGCCTGCCGTACGAGCAGCTGATGAAGGATTACTCGAAGACCAACTATTCGAGTGCCCGCGCGGCGTTGCTCGAATCCTGGCGCTATTTCACCACCCGGCGGTCCTGGCTGTGCACCTACTGGGCGCAGCCATTGTACGAATTGTGGTTCGAGGAAGCCGTCAACGAGGGCCTCATCGACGCGCCCGACTTCTACAACCAGCGGACCCTGTACACGCGCGCCAAATGGATCGGACCAGGCCGGGGATGGATCGACCCGGTGAAGGAAGCTGAGGCCGCCCAAGTCCGCATGTCGAGCGGCATTTCCACACTCGAAGCTGAGTGCGCCGAGCAAGGCCTGGACTACAACGACGTGATCGACCAGCGGCAGATCGAGAAGCAACGCCTCCAGGAAGCGGGGTTGTGGGTGGAGCCGGCGCCGCCGACCAAACCCTTGGGATTCCCAGCGCAACCGGAAGAGACGCCGGTTAGAGAGCAGGTATAAGTTATGGCTACAGACGAACTCCTTACCGGCGAAGCACCGCTGGCGTTCCAGCTGCTATCCCTCAACGACCGCCCCTGGGCCATGAGCCTCACGGCCCTACGGTCGCTGGTGGCGGCCTGCGGCGCGCTCGACTTCGAGGCTGTGGCCGCGCGCGCGGGACAGCCGCTCGATAATGGCAGCGGGGTGATGAATTACCACGGCACCGCGGTAGTCAACATTCGCGGTCCTTTGTTCCGCTATCGCTCGATTTGGACGTGGCTCCTGGGCGGCACCTCCGTCGAGCAGACGGCGCTGGCCCTGCATGCAGCTGTGGACGACCCCACAGTGCAGCGCATCGTGCTGGCCATCAATTCGCCTGGCGGCCAGATCGACGGTATCAATGAACTGGCCAACATGATCCGCACGGCCAACCAGACCAAACCCATCACCGCGTACGTGGATGGCCAGGGGGCGTCGGCCGCGTACTGGCTGGCTTCAGCAGCTGGCACAATCGTGGCCGACGAAACCGCGCGCCTTGGCTCCATCGGCGTGCGGGCCACTGTGTTCGATGAGCGGGCGGCGGAAGAGAAGCAGGGCGTGAAGCGGTACGAGATCATTTCCAGCCAGAGTCCGCTCAAGCGGACCGACCCCGGCACCGACCAGGGGCGGGCGCAGCTGCAACAGATGGTGGACGCGATGGCGGCGGTCTTCATCGCAAAGGTGGCGGAGTTCCGGGGGACCAGCGAAGAGAAGGTGGTAAGCGACTTTGGCCAAGGCGCGGAGCTGTCGGCTCGCGACGCCGTCTCGGTCGGGATGGCGGAAGCGCTCGGTTCCCTGGAGGGCCTGCTGGGCGCTGGCAACGGCGACCCAGTGCGGGTGGTGCGCGATCAGCCCGCGCTGCGCGTCGGCCTGGGGACGACCGTGCCGGCCGCCGTGCTGCATATAGGGGCGGCGGCCACGGAGCCGGAGGCGGCGGAGGAGACCGACGACGAGGAATGCGACTGCCCGCCGGGCGAAGACTGCGAATGTGACGAGGAAGAACAGGAGCCGCTCGATAGCTCGGCTTCAGAAGGAGATGGAGACTTGATTACGCCAACCGAAGAACGGCAGCGGATCGCTGCAATTTTAACCTGCGAGGAAGCGCGCGGCCGCGAAGAGTTGGCCCGCACGCTGGCACTTGAAACCAACCACACCCTGGAAGCCGCCCAGAAACTCTTGAAGGCGTGTCCGCTGGCGGTCGCTACCAAGCCGGTCAATGCGCTCGAAGTCCGCATGGGCCAGATCCAAAACCCCAACGTGGGAGTAAGCGGCGATGCGGTCGCCGACGATTCGCCGGCCGCCGAGGTGCAGCGCATCCTGGCGTTCGTTCCGAAGTCCCGCAGGCACGCGGTGCAGTAAGGAGAAACTATGGCAACACCAAGTGTGAACCCGATTAACGTTGCGTCTTTCCGGTCGGACATCTTCAACTACGACTCGCTCCTCGCGGGCGAGTGTCTTTCCAAAAGCGCCAAGATCGGCGCAAGTCAGGGCATCCTGAAACGCGGCACCGTCCTCGGCGGTGTGGCCGCAGGCGTGCCGCCAACGGGCGTTACGCCGTTCGTCTATGGCAACGCGCCAGCGGGCGCGATCCTGGCGGCGGACATCGACACCGGCACCGGGGCCGCCGTCACCGGCCTGGTTTATACGCAGGGAAAATTCCTGGACACTGCCATGATTTTCTCGGCCAACGGAGCCGCCACCGACGTAGCGCAGCTGTGGAACGTCGGCATCTACGTCCTGACCGTCGAACAGCGCAGCGGCCAACTCGTGCCGCTGATGAACCTGCCCACGTCGGGCGCAGGCCCGCTGCCGCAAGCCATGTCAGCGAAAGACGCAGCCGAAGCCACCAAGGAGGAAGTGGAGGCGATCCGGGCCGCGCAAGGGCAGAGCCCAGTGGCGATCCCTGGCCCGGCCAGCGCCAAAGACCCGGCGTGGTATACCGCAGCCTTCGGGGAGCGTGAACTGACCAAGGAGGAGCAGGCCCGCGAGAAAACCGTGGAGCAGGTTGCCGACCTCGACGAGAAACAGCAGAAAGCGCGCGAGGAGCTGACCGCCAAGCAGAACAAGGAAGCCTCCGAGTTGGCGAAGAAGCAGCGCGACGAGCGTGCCCAGCTGGCAAAGCAGGAAGCAGCCGCCATGCAGCACGGCCGCCAAGCCAACCCACCGGTGCCGACTACGGCACCGAAGAAATAACCCCCCTGCGGCCCGTCGTCTTGGCACCAGACAGCGGGTCGCCTGATTTCTAACCCACCCAGTACACCGGGAGGCAAGCCAACATGGCCGACGTTTTTAGTACAGATGTTCTGACCGCTGTGCTCCAAAGTTTACTGGGCAACCCTCAGTTCCTGCTGGACCGCTTCTTCGGCATCACGCAGGCCGAGGCCAGCGAACAGATCCACTTCGACGTGATGCAGGGCAAGCGGCGCGTTTCGCCCTTCGTCTCGCCGCTGGTGGAAGGACAGGTGGTCGCTTCGCAGGGATTCGTCACCAACACCTTCACGCCAGCCTACATCAAGGACAAGCGGGTGTTCGATATGAACCGGCCCTTGAAGCGCGGGCCAGGCGAGCAGATCGGCGGCACGATGGTCCCTGCGGATCGCCTGCGCGCGCTGATCGCCTTCGATATGCAGGACCAGCTGAATATGCTGCGCCGCCGTCTGGAGGTGATGTGCGGCGAAGTCCTGGCCAGCGGCAAGAGCACGATCAGCGGCGACAAGTACCCCACGCAGGTAGTGGACTTCCAGCGCTCGGCCACCCACCAGATCGTGGCCGCTCCGCTGTGGAGCACGGCCAGCCCGCCGATTCTAAACAACCTCCAGGACTGGGCCCAGATCTGTCTCGAAGACACCGGCGTCTTTCCTAATGACGTCATCATGACCGTGGATGTTTGGAAAGTCTTCCGCGCCGACCCGGCGATTGTCAACGTGCTCAATATCTTCCGCCGCAACACGGACACCCCGAGTGTCATGCCGATGGCGCAAGTGACCGAGGGCGGCGTGCTGATGGGCAATATCGAAGGGTTCAACATCTGGGTCTATTCGGGCTGGTATGTGGACCCGGCAGACGGCGTGGAGAAACCCATCATCCCGGCGGGCACGGTGATCATGTGCTCTCCGTCGCTCGAAGGGGTGCAGGCCTATGGCGCGATCCGCGACGAGGAGATCGGCTTGCAGCCGGTGCCGTATTACGTCAAGTCCTGGATCCAGTACGACCCCAGCGTGCGCTACGTGATGCTGCAAAGCGCACCGATCATGGTTCCGTTCCGTCCCAACGCCTCGCTGGCCGCGAAGGTGCTTTAAATGCGGGACGGCGAAGATCCGCGGTGCCAGCGGAAAGCGCCTAGCGCGCCTTCAAATCTTTACTGGGGGTTTGGGGGCGCGGGCGCGCTGACGAGGAGGGTTTGATGAGCAGCTTTATCAATCCGTTCCTCTCCGACTACCTGCCGAACCTGTTCTGGCCGGCGGAACTGGCCACCTTCGGGAGGCAGGTCCAATACCTGCCGCAAGGCGACGCGGGGCAAGCGGTCGCGGTGACCATCCTGTGGAAAGAGGGCGCGAGCGACGAGGAAGTGTCGCCGGGCCGCTACAGCCATATCGACCTGCAGAACGCGGATCTGCCGGTCGCGCCCGCCCTGGGCGACATTGTGCAGAAGGACGGCAAGGAATACGACGTGGTGCGGGTGAACGCTCTCGCGGTCGGCTACTCCACGATCGTGCTGCAAGAAGGGGGAACACTCTAATGGCGCAAGGAATCCTGGCTGGTCCCATCGCCGCCACGCAAGCCTCGATGAACATTCAGGTGAAGCGCACCGGCAGGGTGCGCGCGCCCAAGCTCGACGATCCGCAGCTCGCGGCGATTGGCTTGAAGATGGTCGCGGAACAGAAAGCGCGGTGGGCCAGAGGCATGGATGCGGCCGGGCAGACCGCGAAGAAGCTCACCGTCCGCTACGCCATCATCAAACAGGCCGTGCTGCATAAACGGCCCGTGCGCGACATGCACCTGACCGGCGCCACGATCAAGAATTTCCAGCTGCGCAAGGCCACGCTGGGGACCATCCGCGCCGAGAACACCACGCGCCTGGAGCGGTCGAAGGCGCGGCGGTGCCAGGGTTACGACCAGATGATCGGCTTTGCGCTCACCGACACCAAAGTGGTGTTCGATGCGGCGCAGAACGAATTTGGCCAGTACGTGAACAAGGCCTGGATCCCGCTCGACGGCACTAACCGCCGCCCAGGGACGCTGAACATGCTGCCGTGAGAACCGGATGATCAAGCTGGCCGATCTGGTGAATGCGATGGCGCAAACGTTGACCAACATCCCGGAACTGGTGGCCCAGCTGGCGCCCACCGATCCGGTGAAGGCGTATATCGACTTCAATCCCACCAGCAATTCCGTGGATAACGCCATCTATCAGATGCAGCCGGGCCAGCTGCTGGTCATGTGGGTGGAGACCGCGCTGGTGACCGAAGCCATGAGCAAGTGGAGCCACCGCGTGGAGATTTGCGTGCGCGCCATGCGCGACCATTCCGACCTCGATCTGGTAGACCAGATCCTGAACGGCGTCCCGGTCCCCGGTGACGGCCAGATCTGGCGCATGTGTCCTATCCTCGCGGGCGTGCTTCCCACCGACGTGTTAGGCATTGCCCGCCGCACCGATACCGAAGGCGTGGACTACGCCGTAATTCTGACCGAGACGGCCGAGACAGGCGACTGGCCTCTGCCTTAAACCCTTGGAGGTGATTCGACCGATGGCAACCTTAACCGCTCCCGCGCCGCTGGCAGGAGGACCGATCTCCTGCCCGGCGAATATTCAGGAGACCAGAATCGCGTTCGGCTACAAGCCGCAGACGGACGTGCCGACGATCAACGCGCTTGCCGACATGTGGGCGCTGACCAAGGTGAATCCGGCCCTGTCGGTGGTCAATCCGGTCAACGAAACCAACGCGCTCGATATCGGCAAGGGTAACGAGTTCCCCAGCCAGACGTTCCCGTCGCATCAGGACACCAGCGTGGCTCTCGAAAAGTACGTCTCGAGTGAGTTCCTCGCCTGGCTGTTCTGTTTCACAACCGGCCAAGCCACCAAGACCGTGGCCGGAACCGGCTTCGCCTATGCGGCCGTGCCCAACGATCCCGCGGTTACCTGCATCAATCTGCCGTGCTTCACCTGGGACGAGCAGATCCGGCCTTCCCCGAATTCGGTAGTAGACCGGGCGCTGATCGGCTGTGTGGTGGGCGACTGGGCGCTGACCATGTCCAGCGGGCCGGGGCGCGCCAACTGCCGGGTGGCCTGCACGCTTCCCGGGTCGGGGCGCGTGCAGAGTCCCGGCCTGTCGCCGCTGCCCGCGCTCACGCCGGAGCACTTCCTGAACGCCTCGGGTGCTTTCATTACCATCAACGGCATTGATTACGTGCTTCAGCAGACCTTCATGAGCCTGGAGTTTCGCTACAACAACAACGTGCGGCTCGACACCGGGCTATATCCCGGCTCGGGCACCCAAAACGGTTTCGGCGTGCGAGGCCGCATGGAATACGGCGTCCGCGAAATGAGTTTGAATTTCGTGGCCCGCGCGCAGAAAGGCAGCATAGAGTACAACAACTTGATCAATCAGGTGGAAGGGCCGGTGAGCTTCGGGGTGAAGGGGGCGCTAATCGACACCACCTTCTACCACAATTTCACGATCTCGATGCCGCGCACCATCATGCAGGCGGTGGTCAATGGCGACGACGCCAACATCGTCACCGTGCAGTGCGGGGTCACGGCGCTGCAACCGACCGACGGGATCACGCCCATCATCACCATGAGCGCCACCACCACGAAGGACGGAATCCTGGGGCTATGAGGCTAGAAGGGAAATTCGTCCCAATGAAAGTCGAGGGTCACGTTCGCCGCCTCAAAGTAGTGCGCTTGAATGCGTACCCGCTTTGCAGTCTGCAATTGAGCGATCAATTCCGATTGCCCGGTCCAGGCCGCGTTGGTCTGGTCATCGAATCGGAGCATCGTGAAATTCTGGACCGGCCCTTCATCGAAGCGAACGCGCAAAGGGCACACTATGCCGTAGCTTTTCCAATCCCCAATGAACTGGCCACGCTCCAGATGCAGGGACAAGATAAAGAGGCCCGGTTTCTCTTCGCTCACTCGCAATGTGCCATGCTGCGGCCCGTTGTAAGGGAAAGGAAACTCGACAAGATTGGTAGACCGCAGCGTGGCGAACCGCTGTTCGGTCCCATCCAGATCGTCGCGGGCGCCCCCGTGTTTCCACTGCTCCGGTTCTGGCTGCGCAGCCTCTTGATCCGGTTCCTTGGCAGCGGGCAGAGGAGCGGCGGGAACAGGAACCATAGCCGCTCGGCCGGAGTTGTAGGCAGTTGGGCGCTCCAGCCGGAACCAGTAACCCGCGCCTGCGGCGATCAGGACAATAAATATGAATCTGTGCATACCAGTACCATTGTACCGGAATACGCTAAGTGCAGCCGGATGAAGGGGATACGCCGATGCAAAACGCAATCTGCAAAAATGGAAGGCGCGGTGGGTTATTTCTCGCGCCTTCCTGTGTGCCATTGGCACCCTCGCCTTGCCGCACCGCGCCAAACCCAGCCATGGCTAGCCATGCCCAGCCGTGCCGAGCCTTGCCACGCCAGGCCCAGCCAAGCCCTAATGGACTTCACAATTATAGAGGATGAAATCGATGTTTGATACCGCTGCAACCATTACCATCGGGCTGCGCGTGGCTGGCGCAGGGAAGACCGACATTACCGTGCGCTGGCCTTCCGACGAGGAATGGGCCATGCACCGCAAGCGCAGCAAGTTGATGATGCGCCAGATGGGCCGGGGCGCTTCGGAAATGGAGACCGACTCCAGCGCTGCCGACCAGAAGATGTATGAAGCCATCAAGCTCAACGGCGCGCCTCCCTTGACTGCGGGTGAAGCCACGACCATTATCCAGGCCATTGGCAAGTGCGACGTGCTGCGGGTGGATCTAGGTGCGGACGAGGCGGAGGCCGAGCTGCAAATCCTGACGGGCCGGGTGACGCACACCGTGCGCATCCCGACCCTCGACGAGGTGCGCAAGCTGCACCGTACGACGCGCTACCTAAACCTACCGTACAACTGCCAGGAGGTCCGCACCAGCATGGAAGCGGCGGCGGCGCTGTGGGATGCCTGCGGCGGGAAAGCGGACGGGTACGCCGGCGCGGTGCCGATTCTCCACAAGGATTCGGTGATCCGCCAGGTCATTATCGAAATCGAGCGGGAAACAGCGGCGAGTTATGGCGAAGAAAATTTTTAGCGGGCGGGGGTTGGCCGGCTCAACCTTCGCCGAGGTTTATCCTCCACCGAATGCTCCGCCGCGACCAACTGTGCCCCGGTTCTGGCGAATGCCCCGAGGCACTGATGCGCGATCCTTTCGCGGACGCCAACTCCCCGCCGTGCGACGAATGCCCGCTGGCGCTGCTGGACGAATATCTAGCGACCCCAGCAGGCCGGTTGATAGGCCTCACCATCGACCTGGATTTCGCAATGCAAGCGGGGGTGACCGTTAGCCTCCAAGACATCACCTACCCGGAGTTTTTGTTGCTCCGCTTCCTGAGCGAGGAGCGGAACCGCTTCCACGCGGAAGCGGCGGAGAGGGCGGCGCGTGGCCAGTAACACGATTTACCTCCAAGTCGATTTCAACAGCGAGACCGCGCAGCAGAACGTCAACGCCCTCAATCAGTCGATTGCCACGACCGGCCCCACCGCAGAGAAAAGTTCCAAACAGGCCACCGCTGGCTTCCAGTCCATCGGCGTCTCGATTCAGAGCGTCAACCGGGAGTTCTCGCAGCTGACCTCTGCCCTGGCAGGACTGGGGATCGCGCGCGTGATCGCCGGCATGGTGCAGATGTCTGCCGAGTTGAGCCGCACGCAGTTGGCTATGCAGTCGTTCACGGGGAGCGCGGCAGAGGCTAACAAGGTCTTCGAGCAGGTGCGCGCGATCGCGGCGACCAGCCCGTTCCGGTTCAAGGATCTGGAAGAGACGGCGCGCCAGTTGCTCGGCTTCGGCATGGCCGCCAAAAACGTGCCCGACACGCTGCGCGTGATCACCGACCAGGTGGGCCGCATGGGCGGCTCGATTGAGAACGTCAACAACGTGGTGCGCCTCTTCGGTCGCATCATGGAAAAGGATTTCGTCGGAGCAATGGACCTGATGCGGGCGCTGCCGCAGCAGGGCGTGCAGGTGATGACCGCGCTGCGCGAGGCCATGTCGAAGCAGCTGGGCCGCGCCATCGACGTGGAGGGAGTTCGGGACGCGATTAAGGAAGGCATTCTGGACCCGCTGCAAACCATCCGCGTGGTGCTCGACTCCATGCGGAAGGCCGGCGGCTTCGGTGCTTCGCTGGCCGACGCCGCGCTGGCGTTCAAGAATATGGCCGACGCGGCTCAGAACGCGGTCAGCCAGCTGTTCGGGCCACAGGGCTTTGGACCGGCGCTTAGGAAGTTGGGCACTGAGATCGGCAACCTGCTGGCGCCGCTCGGCGGTCTGCTCGACTATCTGATGAAACTGCCGGATCCCACGAAGCTGGTGATCCTCCAAGTCTTGGCTGGGGCGGCGGCGGTCGCGGCCCTTGGCACTGCGCTCGCCATTGTCACTAGTCTAGCCAGCCCGCTGCTCAGTCTCACCGCGGCGATTTTCAAGTTCACGGTGGGACTGGCGACCATGAACCCGCAACTGGCCATTACGGTGGTGTTGCTCGGCACGTTGGCCTTTGCCGCCTATAAGCTGATCCCGCAATTCCAAGGGATGGTGGATACCCTGGTCGGCGGGGTGGCCGGCAAGATTAAAACGGCCCTGACCGGCCTGGCGGAACAGGGCAAGAAGTTCATGGCCGGGATTTTCAAGGGCGGGGGCCAGATCGAACCGGGCGATATCCTCGACACCGCCAAGCTGTTCGAGAAACTCCGTCTGGAGGAACAGAAACACGCTGATGCGGCGCAGCGCAGTTTACTCGAAGCGCTGGCCTCGCCGGTCGAGGCGGTGCGCCTGAAATACGCGACCCTCTTCAGCGAACTGGAGGAAAAGATCAAACTCCTTCCGCAGGCCCAGCAGCAGGCACTGCGCGCCATCCTGGTCGGTGCCGAAGTGACCGAGACGGCGGGGGCGAAATTCAAGGAGCAGAAAAAGCAGGAGGACGAATTCACCCGCTATCAGGTGGAGCGCGCCAAGGGAGCGGCCGACGCGCAGGTGGCCTACATCGAGGCGCAGGACGCTCAGGATCTGCGCAGCAAGGTGCGCAACATCGACCGCATCACCCAGATCCGCATGGACGCCGCGAAGCAGGTTGCGGACATCGAAAACAACAACCTGGAGGATCAATTCCACCGCTTCGAGAAGATGGCCAACGACTACCGCAAGCAGTTCGCCGCAGCGGGCGTGGACGTGGACAAGATGATCGAGGCCCACCGCAAAGAAACCGACGATAAGGAAGCGGCGGTGACCAGGAAGCAATTCGACGAGGGGCAGAAATACCGGCTGGAAGGGTGGAAGAAGGCTAACGATCTGATCATCGAAGACCAGAAGCGGGTGTACGACGCCTTCAAGGATCAGTTCAGCCAACTGTTCGACGTGTTCACCGATAAGACCAAGAGCCTCGGTCAGGCACTGGGGGACTTCTTCAAAAAACTGGTGCTGGGCGAGGCCAAGGAGCTATTCGCCAGCCAACTGGCAGGGGTGGCCACCGCAGCGGCAGGTTATGGGCAGCCGCAGGAAAGCTTGGGCAGGGGTGGGCAGGGGATCCTGGGAACCCTGCTGCGTCGCGGGATGCCGCCGCGGCCACCCCTGCCGCCGCCAGACGTGCAGCAGATCAACGCGACGCAGAGCGACATCTCGTTCCCGGTAGCCAGCGCGTTTCAGAACAGCACGCACAGCTACGAGATCGCTACCAACGCCTACTCCGACGCCACCATCCGTTTCGCGGAGGCGGTCAACAACTTCGCCGGCGCCACCGTGCAGCATGAGGGCAGCGCCGACCGCATGGCGGATACCACCACCACCATGAAGGAGGCCTTTCAGACAGCCAGCGGGGCCACCGGCGTGCCGCAGACTCTCTTGCGGGCCGTGGCGCAAGCCGAGTCCAGTATGAGACCGGGGGCCGTCTCGTCCGCAGGCGCAATGGGCCTCATGCAGTTGATGCCCGGGACGGCCCGCGAACACGGCGTGACCGACGTGTTCAATGTCGGGCAAAACGTGATGGGCGGCGCACAACACCTGCAGGAGATGCTCACCCGCTACCACGGCAATGTGCCGCTGGCGCTGGCGGCTTACAACATGGGCGCGCACGCTTTAGACCAACGGTTGGCTTCCGGTCGTGCGCTGCCCGCGGAGACTAAGGCCTACGTCGCCCGCATCACGCAGCTGATGGCAGCGGCACCCGAAGCGGCTGGTGGCGGTGGCGCCGATCTCCTTCCTGGCGGTGAGGACGCCCGCTATCTCGCGGCCACTGGCGGCGGGGGCGCTCCCGCGGTTACGATGGCTCAACTGGCAGCGTTGCCGCAGCGCGCCCAGCCACTGTTTCTGCCAGGTGTGCCCAGCTTTCAGGCGGAAGGCGCGGGAGCCGTCACCGGGCCCAGCGTGGCGGAACTGGCCAACCTGCCGATGGGTCTCACGGCACTGCAAAGGTTGAGTCCGTCCCTCTTGCCCCTGCTAACCGGCGCGTTGAAGGCGGGAGGAGCCACCACGGGCGCGGGCGGAGTGAATCTGGCGGGTCTGAACATACAGAATCTCTCGAAGCTCGGGCAGTTCTTCGGCATCTACGGCAAGGGAGTCACGTCGGCCGGCAGCATCCTGACCTCCCCGGCAGCGGGCACGCTGGCGCTAATGGCAGGCATGGGACTGGCCAGCAAAGGGTTGCAGCAGCACTACGCACCCGCGACGGTGGCGGGCGGCGCGCTGGCGGGCGCGGGGATGTTTCTGACCAATCCGAGTATGATCGCGCGCGCCAGTGAGATGCCCGGCGGGGTCGGCCTTGGCATCGGCGCGGCGGCGGCGACCGGCGCAGGCCTGGGGTTGTTCGCCAGCGGGTTCCAGCGCGGCGGCGGCACTGGCCTCGCAATGGATATCGGCGGCGGCGCACTGGCGGGCGCGGGCATCGGCACCATGATCCTGCCCGGACTCGGCACCGCCATCGGCGCGGCTATCGGAGCCGGGGTGGGCGCGATCACAGGCATTGTGCGCCTGTTCGTGCATACCGAGCAAGAGCGGATCCGCACCGGCATCAAGCAGGTCTACGGCATCGACATCTCCAACCGCCAGATCCTCACCCAGATCCAGCAGATCGTGGATCAGAAGTACGGCGGCAGCGTGACGATCGGTATCCGGTCCCAGGACGTGCAAGACATCGTGCGGCTGTATGCCCTCTCGACCGGGCAAGCGGCGAACCTGCCGCGGCCCATGTATGCCGCCACCATCGCGCAGTCGCAGGCGGGAGGCCTCGCCACCCAGCCGGTCTATCAGGGCGGCGTGCTGGTGCAGAATCCCTACACCGGCCCGACCACCTACCAATACCAGACCGCCGTCACCGCCGCGCAGGGGCTGATGGCGGGCACCAGCCAGGGCGTGCCGGGAGCCGGCGGGCAGGTGAGCAGTATTTTCATGCAGCTGAATCCGCAGCAGGCCAACGATCTATTCACGGGCCGGGTGGTACAGGCGGTGCAGCAGAACCCCGCGGCGGTTGCTTCCGCCAACGCTTCCGCCACCCGGGCGGGAGACAGCCGGGTGTCGCAAGCCTCGAACATGTTGGAGCCGTTGACGAGTTTAAGTTGAGAAGGAGAAGCACCTAAGTGAAACCAACAATCGGCAGAATCGTGCTGTATAACCATCCGGGTAGCGCGGACGGCAGGTACCCGCCAACGCAATCCCCGGCCATCATTCAAAACGTTGCTGAAGACGGAACGGTACGTTTGTTCGTCTTCGGTCCCAAAGGCCAGCACATGGATGACGGACTGACGCAAGGCGACGGGCCTTGTCAGTGGAATTGGCCACCGAGAGTGTAGGGTGCCGCAGAATCTCAATTCCGCCAACCCGCAGGGTGTGATGCCGAAGCAGCTGTGCCGGTCCTTTCAGGAGGAGTTGCGCCTGGAAGCGCTGCTGAACCAATACGCGGACGGCAGTAGCGACCGCAATGCGCTGGCACAGAACGTGCGGCACTTCTTCCGCTTGGTGCCCGGGGTGAACGGCGCCGACTGGGCCGCCCTGTGGCAGTTCTATATCCAGCACCAGGGTCCGGCTTTCTATTTTTACAACCTGCGCGAAACCGTGCCGCCGTTTAGCTACGACCCCAGCGGGCAAAACACCATCGGCCGCTACACGGTGGTCTTCGACGGCCAATGGTCGGACACCTACAACGTCGCGCGCACGGACGTCGCCCTGCAGCTGCGCGAGGTGGCCTGATGGTCCGGGTCGAAGTCAGAGACAGCCTGGGGCCAGTGCCCATACCAAGCCCTCCGGTAATTTCCGCCTTCCCTCTTCGGCCCGACTTCGGCGGCGGCATCGACTACAATCCGGCGGTCGTGGTCCACACCTTCGATCAGCCAGGCCTGAAGACGGAGCAGCGGTTCCTGCTGACGCCGATGGGCGCGCGGCGCTTCAAGTTCGCCAAACACCATCTGTCGTGCCGGGAGTACGACGACCTCAAAGCCCACTTCGAGCAGGCGCAGGGCAGCTATGCGCAGTTCCCCTACACGGTGTGGGAGCCGGGGCCGGGGCACGGCGTGCCGCGTCCAACGCAGCCGGTGTATGCCACCGAGACAGTCACAGCCCGCTACGAGAATCCGAATCTGACCTTCGACTACATGGTGGCGCTGTTGATGAACGGCCCCGGCCTGAGCTTTCTCGAAGTCCCGCAGACCACCCCGCAATATTATTCGGCGCAGCGGTTGACCCGATTCCCCGACGCGACCTTGACCGCCGCCTTGCAAGTCCAGTTTCAGCAGATCATTCCGCTGATCACGGTGGTGCCGCGTTCGAATCCAACCGCGGCGGTTTATCTTTCCAACCAGCACTTCGCGCTCGACAGCCAGTCCTACCTGCCCAGGCTGCTCGACTGGTCCGGGATCTCGCAGAGTATCGGCGAAAATTCCGATTCCGCCAGCTTCACCTTCGGCAACGCAGACGGGGTGTGGCAGACCTACGTCAATCAGGTCAATCTGTACGCGGCTTCGGTTCAGGTCAGCCTCTACCATGTGGGGAGCCGCTACATCCTGGACCTCTGGAAGGGTGCGCTGTTGAATTGGGGCTTCGACACCAGCGGGCGCTTCCAGGTGAACGCCGCCGACGGCGTGTTCAATCTGAGTCTGGCCTACCCGTCGCGCAAGATTCTGCGCACCTGCTGGAAGGTGTACAAAGGCCGCTGGTGCCCATCGACCGCGGATCCGGGGACTTTCCCCGACTGTCCAAAGGACTACGACAGCTGCGTGGCGCGCGGCGTGCCGCATTCCTTCGGCGGGCTGGTGGTGCCGCCGCAGAGCGTGCATATCAAGGACAACTCGACCGGCGTGTTCGGCTTTGGCCGGTCCAGCATGACCTCGGTGACGGTGACGCAGGATACCGTCTACCAGCGTCCCTTGCAGGAGATATTCACCGACACGCCGATGAACGTAACCGTGGACGTGGCGGCCGGCCGCGACGAGAGTGACTTCTATGCGGCGCTGGGCATTGTGGGCGAAGGCCCGATCTCGGCGTACAACGGCAACCTGATCTTGCAGACGCTGGACGGCCAGCCGCCGCAGGACCCCTTGCGCTTCAGCGGTTGGCGCGCCTTCACCGGCACCGATCCTTCGGGGCCATACGACTTCGTCGGCATCAGCCAGGCCAATCCGCTCACCGGCAAGTGGGCCAACCCGGACGGTTCTCCGTATGTCCCGGTTGGCTCCACGTATGCGGGCGGGATCGCCCTGGCGGAGATCCGCCGCACCGACCAGAAGGGCTTGCAGCTCGCGCCCGTGGCCGACCGCGCCATGACGGTGAATGTGACAGGCGGAATCGGCGGCTGGGTGTGGAATGGGCCGGGGCAGCGCACCTGGTTGAACTCGCTGCACAACGCGGTGTGGGTGGCGGTGAACGTGTATCTGCGCGGCATCGGGCTGCGCGTCGATCCGAGCAATGCCGCCCAAGTGCCCCCCTCGGTCATGGAGCAGTATGTGGACGTGGATCAGGCCGGGATCGCGGCGGCGATCTGCGACACCATGGTGCCCAAGATCATCGGCGCGGGGAACGAATTGCAATTCCCTTTCCGTGGCGTGCTCAAAGAGCAGAAGCCGCTGCGCGACTGGCTGCGCGAAATTCTGAACTGCTGCCTGGGCTACTTCACCTTCGTCAACGGCAAGCTCTGGATCGGCATCCGCTCCAACTCAAGTGTGCTCGCGGGCAATGCCTTCACGCGAGCGAGCGTGCTTTTTAAGAGCCTGACCGCTTCGCCCTTGCAGCCGCAGTTCAACTGGCTGGTGGGAAATTTCGGGGACGAGGAGTTCGGCTGGCAGCTGAATAATGTCACCATCTACGACATCGACCACGCCAGCTTCCTGGGCACGCCCGACTCGCCCCAGTACCTCACCAACACCGTGAGCTTCGCGGGCGTCAGCAACAAGAGCCAGTGCGCCCGCGTCATCATCACCAAGCTGCGCGAGGAGATTGGCGGTCTGAAGAGTGGCAGCGGCCCGCACGGGACCGGCTCCGGCATCGACGAGCAGATGAATGCGCGCAACTTCCAGTTCCGCACCACGGTGCTGGCGCTTGGGACGCTGGTGGGCGATATCGTCTCCATAGCCCACGACACCATGCCCAATAGCGGCTATGCCGAGGGCCGGGTGGCTAAGTGGACCCTAAACCCGGATTTGTCCATCGATATGCAGGCAACCTCGACCACCGAGGATATGTACGATCTGGTGGTCGGTCCCAAACCGGAGGACGTATCCGCGCCCATGGTGCCGCCCGAGGTGCTGCAAGCGGCCACCGGCCTGGCGTGGATGCCCAACGAGGTGGCGCCCTCGGCCGGCGATCCGGTCTATCCGCCGTGGGAGCGCACCTTCGATCTCTGGCAGGAATACGAGATTTCGCGCGACGCGGTGTGGGAGCCGACCATCTGGGTGCAAGGCGAGATGGCGATCAATCAGTTCGCCATTCTGAAGCAGCCGCGCATCCTGGAAATTGAGGTCCAAAGCGGCGGCAACCTGACCGGCCCGCTGACGGTTTACGCGGCGGTCACCCAGAAGAACGCGGGCGGGGAGCCGGCTGTGCCGTCGAATCTGACGGCCATCTACATCCCCACCGGAATGAGCAATCAGAAGGTGACGCTTACGGTGGTGCCCGCCGTCGACGCCACCCTGACGGACTACGACGTCTGGGCCGGCCTTGACCGGCGGCGGATGGCCTGGCAATTCGGCGGCAGCGGCCAACCGCCCGGAACGATCGACATCCCCGGTCCCATCCACGACATGACCAGAGGCCTGCCCGAGGGCGCCGCGGTGGGTGTGCGGATCGCCGCCAAGCACGTCTGGCACGCCGGGGTGGCGGGCCTGCTGGTCAACGGGGTCACCTCGCCCAACAAGATCCTGTGCAACGACTTCCTCCACTCGACCGATGACTGGGTCGGCCAGATGGTGTTCGTGTGCTCCAACAAGGACGGGCAGGTGCCGCTCTGGAACTTTGAGATCACGGCATTCGACCCGGCGACCGGCGTACTTACAGTGAGCCCCGATTGCGCGACCGCCGATCCCACCCAGTCCGTGCAGCAGGGCGATGTGCTGATCGTCTACGCGCGGCCGACCTCCGCCGACGCCAACAGCATCAGCAACTCCCTGTGGGATAACAGCGTCAACCGCCAGCAGTTTCCGGGGACCGCCGGCATGACTCCCGGCGAAGAGAAGGGCAGGATCGTCCGCATCCTGCGCAATACGGGCGCGGGGCAATGGCGCTTCGTCACCGACAATACCGCGCTCTCCCATTCGATCTCTCCTCCGTGGGATGTGATCCCCGACAGCACCTCGCTCTATATCGTCGAGGCCGCCGACTGGCCCAGCATCAGCCCGACCAACCAGCTGATCGTTTCGCACTCCGGCATCTCTACCGCGCTGCACCTGCAGGTGCCTAATCTGACCGACGAGGTGGCGCTGGTGGGAGGCTTCCTGGTGGACACGGAGGGCCGGCAAACCGACGATAGCGTGGCCGCCTTCCGCATGATCTTTGTGTTCGGCCAGCCGCCCACGGTGCGTGTGGTGGGGCCTGACCGCGGCCCCTTCGATGTCGCCGTGACCGACCAGACCATCCGCGCGGATACCTCGCAGAACGACGTCACTGTCAACCTGCCGCCTCTCGCCGTGCTCCAAGGGCGCAGCCTGCTGTTCGTGACGGACGGGCCGAATACCACCATGATCAACACCTCGCCTCCGGATAAGTTCCCGGACGGCTCCGTGCGGATCGCGCTTGGGGCTGGAGCCACCGTTCGTATCACCGCAGGAGGGATTTACACCACATGAACGGTCCCCTTCGGCCACTAAGGAACGCCCGCGTCTCGAGACCGCACGTGCCCAAGGCATCGCCTACTACCGGCTCCTGGATTGTGGAGACCGACGGGACCGGCAGCAGCGGGGGCTACATCCCACCGGATGCTCCACCGGTCTCGGTCGGCATACCAGAAGTGAACCCGCTTTACGATGGCCGCTTCGAAGTGCGCGTTCCCTGGACGCCGGACCCGACCGCCGGCAGCGGCAACTTCCAGGGCGTCTCGGTCTACGTCGAAGACCCCGACATGAGCGAGACCACGACCGCGCCGATGGATGGCACGGTGCCGATGGACGGCACGATTCAAATGGCCGGCAAGTGGATTTGGCAGCACGTCACCGAAAACACTGAATCTCCGGCCGACTTGTTCGTAAACGGCAAGGTCAGCGATCGCTACATCCGGGTGTATTTGCAGGCTTACAACTTCGTCGTCAACTCCACGTTGATCCGGGCCAACAAGCCCAACGCCACTCCGAACGTGCGGGTTCCGATCCCGGCCGCGGCGGGCCACTATGTGAGCGGCCAGGAATACGCCTGGCTGGTCTCGAATCCCATCGTCACCGTAATCGACAATTTCGATAACCCGGAAGACCCTACTTACAGCCTCGTGTTCTCGTTCATTGAACCGGACGACACCATTCCCCTGCCGCCCGGGTTGAAGCCCTACGCCGGGGTGCAGACGGTCTACGAGTACCCATCCCAGAACAACCGGCGCGCGCAGGCCCGTTTCCTGACGGCGCACAAGCCCGAGACCTGGATCTCGGACGAATACTACGCAACCACCATCACCTTCCTGGTGTGGTTCTGTTCGGTCGATTCCGAGGGCCACGTCAACACCATCGTGAAGGGCGTCACCCCGATGGTGCAGGTGTCGGTCACTTACCCGCCCGCAGGCCAGACCATTTCGCCCGAGGTCACCGGCCTTGCCATTGGGCCGACGACTTACCTGCCGACGCCCGACGGCTCCATCCTGGCGCAAGCGCAGCTCACCTGGACCAACCCGGCGACGTTGAACCGATTCAGCGGGATTCATATCTACCGCGTCGGGATCACGCCGCCGCGCAGCTTCGGAGTGGGCGGAAACAACGCCACCAGCTTTACCCTCGAAGCGCTCGACTGGCCACCCGTCACCGCGGAGAGCTGGACTATCGCCGCCATCTCGCTCGACGACAAGGGACGCCTCGCGGACGACCCTGCGTCGATCTCTGCGGCTACGCCGACGGCAATCTGGCACATCGGGCCGCCTTCCATTTCGAACGGCCAGTACGCGCCCGTGGTGGTCGCCACCGCGGCCACAGTAGTGGCGGAACAGCAACTCAATTCCGATGGCGTAGTGATGGTCCGCTTCGTCATCTCGGGGTGGGTGAACTCGACTGATAACAAATTCGGCGGCGTCTCCATCGCGCGGCTGCTGGCCAACGATTCCTTGACCACCGGCAAAACCACCTGGTGGGACGCTCCCAAAAATCAGACCTCCTTTACCACCGACTGGGAGCCCGCGCCCGCTGCGACCTCCTGGGATTTCTGGTTTGTGTCGCGCGATCAGCAGGGTAACCGCAACCAGATCCTGCCGGGGATCACGCCCAAGGTGACGGTCAACTTCACCCCGCAAGCGGGCGACGTGCTGGCATCGCGCCTGCCCAAAGACTGGTTCGATACCTCGGAATTTCAATGGCCCGATGGTTTCGATTTTTCGGTCAAGCTGATTCACGCCGAGAAGATTTTTGTGGACAAGGTCCTGCGCGTCGGCGGCGGCACCGGCACGCTGGCGTCCTCCTTCGCCGGAAATCAGAATGGGCAAATCGGCGTCTTTAATTTTCAGAACACGCTGGTCGGATGGATCGGCCAGCAGGACGGCACGTCGACTGGCGACAATCCCACGCCGCACAGCATTTACGGCGCATGGTTCGCTCAGGTCTACATCGGCGGCGGCAACCCCACCACCGCGCCCATCTATATCAACGACCAGGGTGTGGCGATCTTCGGCGGCTTCGATACGCAGATTGCCAACGGCGCAACACGGTACCCGTACATCTCGATCCGGGACGCCTCCAACGTTGAGAAGGGCCGTATCGGAGCGCGGATTGGCGACGGTCTGGTGACGCCGGCCGATCCGGCCTATATTGCGGGCGCGTGGTTCACCGAGTTCGCCGTCGGCGGTCAGTCGCTCGCCGACTGGCGCATCCTCGCCAAGCGCTCAGCCACCACGGATCCGACCGAGGGCAGTCTGGTCCAGCTGCGGAACATCAATATGTTCCAGATCAATTACGTGCAGAACTACCACTACCCATCGGGCGGCAGCAATCATCCGAACGCGGCCTACACTTTCCAACTCGGGTACGACGCCTATGTGACGGACGGAACCACTAGCGCCTATTCCAAATTCCCCGGCCTCACGCTGGTGCGCGATGGAACCTCGCACGGCATCAGCCTGATCAATCGCGGCCTGATCTGCTACATGCCAAACGGAGCGCGGGCGGCGGCGCTGGTGACCTACAACGGCGATCCCAACGGCGGCGACGGCGGGCAGTTCTGGGCGGAAATGACTCTGTACTCGCAGGCGAATAGCGCGATCAACGTCGAGCTTTCCTCCGGGACCTCGGGAAGCGGCGCTTCGTTTTTCAAGCTCTGGGATGCGGGGAGCAACCTAAATTTCTCGGTAGATGGGGCGGGGACGGTGTTCTGCCGGAGCGGACTGACCTGCGCCAGCTTGACGGTCAACGGCGCTCTGACGGTTAACAGCCTGACCGTAAACTCGGCCATGATCGCACAGTCTTACAAGGTGGGCTCCACCGAGGTCATCACTGCGGGCGGGCAGTTCGATGGACCGGGCGGCGTCAACACGACCGGCGACATCCGCACGGGCGGGCAAGTGGTGGGCGCTTCCTTCTACCTGCCGGGAGGAAGCCAGCCGCTGATTACCAACGCGGGTGGGGGGCAGTGGAATGGAGCAGGCGGCGTTTACACCAACGGCGAAATCGAGAGCACATCGGTAGTGAAGTGCAGGACAGGCTTTTATGTGAACGGAGTAGGAGGGGCGAACGGATCTTTCGTGGCTGGCGCGAAAACGGTCACCGTGTCGGGTGGCATCATCACATCGATTGTTTAAGGAAGAGGAGAAACATGGAACGAAGTTTTCGGTTACTGGATTACGAAGCGGAGCAACAAACGCGCATGGAGCAGGAGTTGCAGAACACGCTTGCCAACTATGGCGCTCTCACTCTGCAACTGGAAGCGGTCAAGGCCCGCATCCCGCAGGTCGAGGAACGGCAGCGGACCTTTGTGGGGCAGGTGGCGGCGCGGGCCAACGCGGGGCAGTTTCAGAGCGCCAGGATTGCGAACGGCCATCTGATCTGCACGGTGCCCGATGAGCCGATGGGGCTGCCGAACCCGGTGCCGGCGGGGCTACCAGTGCTGGATAGCGCGGGTGGCCCGGTGGCAGTTCCCGAACATCGTGCCGCCGAAGGCCGCAAGCCGCGCGTCAATGGGCCGGATCAGATAAGCGCAAAGGAGTAAGTCGATGGCTTCCGATTGCAGCGATGTTATCCGGCGGACGATAGAAGTCATCGGCAACCGGCGCGAAGCAATGCAATGGCTGGGCACGCCGGTTCGCGCCCTCGGGTACGCCACGCCGATTGCGCGACTGGCAAGCGAGGCCGGAACAGAAGAAGTCCTGAATCTGCTGACCGCACTGGAGCATGGCGTTCTGGAGCCCGTGGGCATTACGGGCACGGTGGGCGTTATCACACTCGTGGGCGGAATCGTCGTTGAATATCGGCTGAAGGAGTAGATCACCATGCCGTGGCTGTCGCTCAATACCTACGTTCCGACTGACAAGGTTCGGAACGATATGTTCAATAGTTTGGCCAACGATGACCGCAACTGGGGCGGCAACGTGAACGGCGGCGGCAACCGGCTGAGCAACGTCATCCTCGACGGCACAGGCGGCTTTCAGTTCTACGCTTCGCCGCTCCAGGTCACCCCGGGCGCGGATGGCCAGGGCGTCGTGCAGATGGATCAGACCGTCGGGGCCAACCAGATCGCGCGATGGACAGCGGGCAAAACCGCCACCGCCGAGAGCGGGGCAAACGCCGGTTCCGACTATGCCATCGTCCGCTACGACGATGCCGGCGCTCTGCTGGGCACTCCCTTCCAGATCGCCCGCTCGACCGGGCTGATTACGATGGGCGCTCAGAAGTGGACCGGCGCGATTGACGGCGGCGGGCAGACGCTCTCGAACATCACCATCGCCGGAGTGGCCTCCGATCCAACCACCACCAAGGGCGACCTGATCGCGCGGGGCGCGGCGGTGCTAGGGCGGTTGGCGGTCGGCACCAATGGGCAGGCGCTCGTAGCGGACTCTGCACAGACTCTCGGCATGAAGTGGGCCACCACCGATCCCACTACGACGCTCGGAGATCTGATCGTGCGCGGGGCGGCGGCGGTCGGGCGGCTCGGCGTCGGCACCAACGGGCAGGTGCTTCAGGCCGATTCCACGCAGACGTTCGGCGTGAAGTGGGCAGCGGCGGCGACCACGGCATCCTACTCGAAGGACGGCACGCTGGTTGGGACACGTCCCGGCTTCAACGTCATCACTGGCGCGAACGTGGTGCTGACGATGGCGGATGACTCGGCCAACAACCGCGTCAACCTCACCATCGCGGCGGCGGGCGGCGGCTCGGGCGGGATGGTCGACCCGACCACAACGCTCGGGGACCTGATTGTGCGCGGCTCCGCTGCGCCGGTGCGGTTCGCGGTCGGCAGCAACGGGCAGGTGCTCACGGCGGATTCGTCGGCGGCGCTCGGCGTCAAGTGGGCGGTGGGCGGCGGCGGGCAAACGCCGTGGACAAGCGATATCAATGCGGCGAATTTTGGGTTGTGGAACTTACGCTACCTCGCTATTGGTGCAGCCTCTTTGCAGCCATCGCCCACTGTCGGCTTTGGGGTTGCAGGAAGCAGTGGTCTTACGTCAGTGGTTATTACAGAAACGCTGAGCACCGGGCAGGCAGGCTTCACTCTCAACGCCAACGTTGCCCAAGCCACTTTCATGTTGAGCGGGAGCGCGGCGAGTGTCCCGAATCATCTGGCGCTGAGTAATAACACCGGAGGTATTTCATTCTGGACAGGGACCGAGCGCCTGCGCATCACGGCGACGGGGAATGTCGGCATCAATATCACAACTCCAGGTTCCCTGCTCCATCTCGCGGGAAATGGCGCTGTAGATACGCCTCAAGGCGTGATCACAATGTCCCGGTTTTGGCCTGATGCCTCAAACGTGCGGGCAAGCGCCCTTTTCCACTATTACAATTCCGCAGCGGCTACGGATTTGCTCGCCTTCGGAGTTTCCGGGGACGGCGGTGGCTCAACTACCGCACCCGGACAAATCAGCAACGCCAAGATGGTTATCACGGCGGGCGGTTATGCTGGCATCGGCACGACGACTCCGACGCTTGAGGCCGCAATGGCCAGACTTGTGGTAACTGGCATAGCAGCGCAGGTGGCCTCGAATCTTGCCACAAGCAACACAAAAGCGCTGGCTTCTTTCCGGGCTAATAGCAGTTCCGGTTATACACTCGCCATCGGGGCCGAGAGCGGCAATTCTTTCCCGTACTTACAGGCCGTCAATTGGAATGGCGGTAGCTCGGCGGCGTCTCTGCTGCTAAATCCATTCGGCGGCAACATTGGCATGCTCAAAATCAACCCAGCTTACGCGCTCGACGTCGCGGGCGACGTGAATTGCACGGGCGCGTTCCGCGTCAACGGCGTGGCCATTGGCGGCGCTCAAACACCGTGGACAGGAGACGTGGATGCGGCGGGGCACGCATTGAACAATGTCAGCGCGGTCTACAGCAACATCGCATCCGTAGGCGGCACGGGTAAATATTTAATATTTGGCTGTCCACTGGCCACGGGTGATCCTGGCACAATGGCAGCGGACACCATTGCCTTTTGGCGTGACTCATCCAATCAACTACACATTGTGTGTTCTTACAGCGATCTAACACGCCACCGCGCAACCATAGGTCTGGCCTAGAGCGAATAGGAGAGAAACTAACATGGCACTTACTTACGATCAATCCAACACCCTGATGCAGGACGCGGCTTTCCGCGGCCGCGTCAAGGTGGCTTGCTTAAAATACGCGGACTCGATTCTCAACGAAGCGCCGACCGTGCCGGCGCACAACACGCGGTATCGCTGGGCGCAGCAGTGCGACCAACAGCCGGACCAGACCGCGCTGACCATCACGCCGCCGACCGTGATGGACCCGGCGGTGCAGCAAGACGGCTCCAACATCACCGATACGGCCTTGCAGGGGTCGGTCGAGACCGTCATCAACAAACTGCTCTAAGGCTTCGGGCGGGAGCGCTTGAGGCGTTTGAGTTCCCGTTCGAACACGATGGCGAACTCCACGAAGCTGATATCCAGCTTCCAGAGCAGCTTCAAAACCGTGTCCAGCGTGGGCGAGTGCAGGCCGCGTTCGAGCCCGCTCATGTAGCCGCGGTCCACGTCGGAGTCGAAGGCCAGGCGCTCCTGCGCGACCTGAGCGGTGGCGCGTAACGCGCGGATGGCGCGGCCGAAGGCCAACCGAACCGATGGCAAATCGCCCGTTGCTGGCTTCCGGGGCATATAGGCATAGTGCAAGGAACTGCACAAAAACTACCACGCGATAGATGCCACGGGATAGATCAGACTAGCCGCAACCATATTGTGTAACAACTGTACTATCCCTATGGGCCGTGCGCCCTTACTCACAGTACCGATGTGAGTCCTAGGAAAGTTTGGTTGCAATTTCGCGGTAGAGGGTCATACTTCTTAACAACATATCTTTCAGCAAACGTTTGATGGATGGGCGAGCTTCTTCGGCACCTGTTAACGGGCGGGTCCGCGCGGCCCCACAGCTTTGGAATACTTCGATGGTTCCGAGTCGCAGTCCGCCCGCCTACCCACTAGAGCCACCGTACTGCCTCGATATTGCAACCGTACTTTCGCAGCACCGTGGCGACACCACAGCAGCACTGTGGGAGCACCGCAGATGTGCCGCCATCGTGCGCGCGAGAGCACCGCGGCGGTGCTAACCGCTGTGTTGCCTATAATTTACGCTTGACACAGCGCAAGTGCTGCGTTAGTATTCTGCGTGTTGATCGCACCCCGACCGGGCGACAGCACGCGGAGCCAAAAAACAATGCCCAAACACTTACGGGAGAGAACTGTGCCCAAAATCACGAAGTCCGCAGAGTTACGGCCCGCTGGGTTTTCCAGAACCAATATGCAGCTGCCGGTTGGTCTGATCGATGCGATGAGAAAACTCCGGCATATCCGGCACCAGCAGGAGGGCGTGGACCCCAAGCTCTGCCGGATCTACAAGGAAGCCGTGGAGCAGTACGTCAACGCGAAACCGCAGCAGCAACTGCTGCAGGAGTGGTACGGAGATGGACCTGGAAAGCCGGCCAGAGCCTCTGGCGACCGCGCTGCCGCGCGGGTGTGATGTCTGTCACCAGCAGGCCGCCGTGCGCTGGCTGGATTACGACCTCTGGGCGTGCGCCGACTGCGCACGCCTCTATCTGACACAGCTGCAACTGAAAGGCTGAACCGTCATGCAAACAGCAACCATTGAAATCGACCGTTCGCAAGCGATGACCCTGTACCGCCAGTACAAGGAGCACCGCGACTGCTTCACCAAGATGGACGCGGAGATCGAGCGTGCCTACCGGCAGATCGCGCGCGGCCACAAGGTGATTCAGGCGCTCGAAAGCATCCGTCACGCCGGCCTCGACGCCCTGAGCCGCCCGCGTCTGGGGATCGTCCGGGCGGATGCCGAGTGGTGTTATCTGACACGCGGCAACGGGCAGGTGTTGTTCTCGATGGACCGATGGGTGCGTGCTCGCGCGCCACGCCGCTCGGTGATCGTGCGCTGGCCCGGCATGATCTGGAACATCGACAACGGAGGCGCCAAGGCGCGTGTGCCGCTGATCCCGGTGCATCTCCGGCCGCGCGTGAGCCTGGACCGGTACCACCTTCTGTTTGAAGCGGACTGGGTGGGGGTGCCGCCCGACCCGATGTTGTTGCGGCGCTGCGGCAACGACCTTTGGGTGGTGGTGGCAGCGTGGGATTTGACGCCGGTAGAGCGCGCCGTCATGGGCGCGGAGTAATGCCATGATCGACCACCAACTCAGGAACGCGTGCATCACCTCGACGGATGTGGGGCCGATCTTCGGGGTGGACGCCTACCGGGGAGCCTTCGACGTGTGGGCCGTGAAGCACGGACACGCGCCGCGGTGGAACCCAACTCCGCGGATGCTCCTGGGCAAGGACCTGGAGCAGGGCATCTTGCAGGCCTACAGCCGGATCACCGGCAGGCCGGTGGAGTGGTTCGACAAGACCATGCGGCATCCCGAGCGGCCGTGGATGGCGGCCAGCCCCGACGCGCTGGTAACCAGCGATCCGCTGGAGCGCGGGGTGGACGCCAAGCTGGTCTTCTGGGACCAGCGGCGTAAGTGGGGCGCGAACTCCAACGACATCCCCGAAGGCATCCAGATGCAGATGTGGTGGTTCATGGCGGTCCTCGAATGCGACGTCTGGGACGTGGCGGCCTGGGTGGGCGAGGATGAGCCGCGCATCTACGAGATCGAGCGCGACCGCGAAGCCGAGCGGGTGGTGATTGCCAAGTGCGAGGAATGGCACCGCCGCTATGTGGTGGGCGACGAGGTCCCGCCGATCTCTGGCAGTGAAACGTCGTCGGCCTGGCTCCAGCAGGCGTTTCCGCACGACCATCGGCCGGACATGCGCGACGCGACCGATGCTGAGATCGCCTACCTGGAGGAGTACGCGCTGGCTCGGATCGACCAGCAAGAAGCCACCGAACGCCGCGGGGAGATGGAGAATCAGATCAAACTGGCGATTGGCGACCGCGAGGGCCTGCAATGGCCGGGCGGTAAGTTCACATGGCGGCGCACCAAGGACCAGGAAAAGATCAACTGGAAAGCGCTGGGCACATACCTGCTAAATACCCGCATTCGGGAAGAGCAGGAACGCGAGGCGATGCGCGTCGAGTACACGAATACCAAAGCCGGGGTGCGGCGGATTCATTTCGTCTGCGACACGCATGATATCTCCGACGCTGTGGGAGTGACGGGGTGAAGATCGAGCAACTCAGTCCGGAGGCGCAGGACGGCCTGCGCAAGTGGGCCGCGTTCCAGCACGATGATTTGCTCTTCGACGCCATCAGCAGTGTGCCGCAGGAGCGGGCCTGGATCTGGTTTCAGCTATGCGCGGCGGAAGACAGGCCCGAGTGGTTTCCCAAGGGGAAGTGGGCAACCATCCAGCACATCGCCACGATTCTGGACGAGGAAGCGGATGCGACGAGAATACGACCCTCAATGTGAAGCCCTCGCCCGCTATTTCCTGGGCCAACCCGCGCGCGATGAAGCCCTCGTGGTGGAGCTGGCCGGGGTGATTCAGGAGGCCATCGAGGACTGGGAACAGAACCGACAGAAGGAGAAAACAAGCGATGCAACCGACACCAAGCAACACAACCGTTGACGTAGCGGTGACCCCGCCAACCGCGCCGCCGCCGGCGCCGGGAGCTATACCCACCGAGGCGCGCTCTCGGGTAACAGTCGAGCAGTTGGCCACGTTGCCCGACAGCGAACGGCGCACCAATTGGATCAACTCGCTGGTCGACGCCGAGGTCGCGCGGCAGAACTACGCGCAAGACCGTGCGATGGCGAGGGAGTTCGCCCTGTGCGGGCAGTTCGACGATCTCAAAGGAGTGAGCACCGAGCAGGCCGTCGCCACGGCGATGGTGAAAATCAACCTGGGCCGCTCGTGGGGATTCAACTGCGCTGACTCCATGCGGAATATTTATTTCGTGAACGGCAAGCCCGCGCTGGAGCAAGATATCGTAGCGAGTAAGTTGCAACAGGCGGGAATCGCTTGGGACCCCGAGTTCGCCTATGAGGAAGTGCCCGCAACTAAGACCGGGCGCGCGTGGCGCAAATGCGTAGGATGCACCTTGTGGCTGAAGGAGTGGAACAAGATCGAGCAGCGCTACCAGCCAATCAAAGATCGCAAGGGCGAACAGGTGGCGGTGTCGTTCACCCTGGCCGACGCGGAGAACGCGAAGTACTGGGAAAAGGGTCAGGAAAAGCCGCTCTCCGAGAAGTTCAACTACCGCAGTTATCCAGGGGACATGTTCTATTGGAGGTGCATCAGCCGGGTGCGCAAATACTACGCGCCGCACGTCCTGCGCGGCGGCATGCTGCGTGAAGAGGCGCTGGAGATGATGCCCGCCGATCTGCCGCCCGACCAGCTGCCGCGCGAATTGCAACCGCCGGAAGTGCTACCGGCCGAGCGGAAAACCTTGGCGGAGAGAGTGAAGGCCAACGAAGTCGGGCCGGACGTAGGCACGCAGAACGCCATGTTTCCCGAGTAGTGCCATGACCCCGGAGCCAGAGCACGACTGTCTGCAATACCTGCAATATCGGGAGCATAGCTGGGTCGAGACGCACGGCCTCGATGCGCCACCCTACGAGGCCTGCTGGCAGGAATGGTGGGAGTGCGCTGTCTGTGGGTCGCGGTTTACCTCAAAGGAGTTGAGAGAGATTTATGAGTCGCAAACGACAGTGGGGCGAGGATTCGACGACGAAGATTGATCTTTCCGGGGGCGCGTCCATCACGGTGTCGTTCCTCGGAAACCTCTTCACTCTGGAGCCGGCTGAGCGGCAGCTGATGAGCGACCTTTCCGCCGTCCTCCAGAGCTATCAGGACAGCAAAGCATCGGGCCAGGCGAAGGCGGCGGCATTAAAATGACCACGGCATCCACAACTCGTAAATGCGCCTGCGGCCGCACGATCAGTGGCAACAAACTGACGTGTGCCGCTTGCTCGAAGCCGGTCGCGACTGGCGATGGCGTGCTGGAAATCTTGAACGTGGGAGCGGGGGACGTGAAGATCACATTCAACACCGGCGACGTATCCGATACGATTCGTGCGCGCCGCATTGTCACCGACATGCTGCGCCGTGGCTTCGCACTGCTAGTCGAGATCGAGCGTGACGGCGAGCGGAAATACGAGCGCGTGCAGGCCTTCGATGAAAAGACCGGCGAGTATCTGATTGCCGACTTCGATCCGCTGGACGCGCGGCAAGCCGATCTAGAAGACGCTGCTACAGCCCGCCGGCTGGAGACGGCCCAACGGCATGGGGAAGCACCAACCGGACTTCAGCCCCCGGGCAGTAGCAGCGACCTTGGGATCACGGTGAAGGATATTCCTTTGTGCGCCTGCGGGCGACCGCTGCACCATCGCGGCTCGTGTAAGGGCCAGAAGCGCGGCTATCGCCGGGTGCCGATGGAAGGCGCGAAGGCCACGGCAGTGGGGAGGTCAAGCGGTGGCTAGGCCTACACCGTCTTGGGCGGACGTTCGCAAGGGGATGGCGCGGATGGCCGAGAAGCAGCACGAGTGGGCCGGCTTCCCGATGCCGGTCGAGGGCATGTCGATGCAGATCCATCCGAGCTATCCGTTCGCGGAGAACCTCAGCAAGACCTTTCTGCCGAAACCGTCCCTGCGCATGTGCCGCGATTCGGACGTGTGCGAAGAGACGCGCCTACGGAACCGCTGGAACTCCTACCGCGACGGTAAGGAGATCCTGATCGTCCAGGAGCGCGGGAAGTTTTTCTTTCTCTACTCGCCGGTGCAGAACAGCGGGCCGATGCTGCTGCAAACGGTGAGCGCCGCGCGGGCGTGGGATTTCGAGGCCGAGCTTCGCGCGATGGAGACACTCAAGCGGCACGTTACCGAGTGGGCGTTTCAGTGCTACGTGATGACCGGCTCGTTCCTTGAAACCTCGAAGCGCTCGGGGGTGGTGTACCTGTTCCGGCGGTTGCGGCCTACGATTGCCTTGACTGGCAAGCCCGACAAGAACCGCCGCGATGTCGGGATGCGGATCCTCTGCACGCTCTGCGCTCACCCCATCGGTTACTACCGCGATTCGTGGGCCGGCGCCCTGGTGCCGACCGACGATGTGCTGAGTCACCTCTTGCTCATGAGGGCCGATGAAAAGTTTTTTTGGCGCAATAGCAATCAACATCCGGCGTGGGCGCCGGAGTCGGGGTTATAAAACCGCGATGGCGATGACACCAGCGCGGCGAGGTCAGGCGGAGGCAGGGCTCGGCAGGGTTTTTTGAAAAGAAGGTTTTTAATTTGCCGGGGCAGGGTGTGGCACGGCTGGGCACGGCACGGCCGGGCAGGGCAGGGCAGGGCAGGGCAGGGTACGGCGAGGCGAGGGTGCCAATGGCACAAATCAACTAAGAAGGGCAGAAACAACAACTATGAGAACCATTGAAGTGGAACTTACCAGCGAAATGCCGCTCTTAATGCACGCGGATAACATCGACTGGGCAGACAAGATGGAAGACTGGAAGAACGATCCCAAGAACAAGAGTAAGTCAAAGCCAGGAGACGATAGAACTCCCGCCTGGAGGTGGCTCGGGTGCCTAAACTACGATGATCCGAAGACCGGCGTCGTGACCGTTCCATCCGAATACATCATGCGGTGCCTCATGGGAGGCGCAGCGGAAGTACCGACCGGCAAGGGCCGGAAGACCTTTAAGGAACTGAGCCAGAGCGGCATTCTATGCGAAAAATTTCACTGGCCTTTGCTAATCAATGGGGAAAAGAAGCCGGTGCGAATGGAGGATATCAATCAATTATTGAAGGTCCCCCGTTTCCCGGACCAGGTCGAGGGCGCTAAGGCGCTGGGCTTCTCTCTCTTTGTCAAACGCGCAAGAGTCGGCAATAACAAACATATCCGAGTCCGGCCGCGTTTTGACGATTGGAGTACGAGAGGTGAACTGATGATCATCGACGATCAGATCACCAATGATGTGGTCGCTAGTATTCTCGACATCTCGGGAAGGTTGAAGGGTCTTGGAGATTGGAGGCCGAGCGCTAAGACTCCGGGACCGTTCGGGACGTTCAAGGCGAAGATTGTGAGTTAAGGCATGGCTCGGCGCGGTAGGGTCGGGCTGGGCCTGGCCTGGCAAGGCCGGGCGCGGTGCGGCATGGTTGGGCAGGGCGAGGGTGCCAATGGCACAAATGAAAGGAGGAAGTTATGAGTCATGGATTTCGCGGCGGCATTCCCTACGCGGTTGACGTGAACCGCCTGAAGGATGCTTTCCCGGTGCCGATGCTCGCCGAAGGGCGAGTCATTGAACATGCCGACTTAGAAGAAATCGTGAAGGCGAAGAGGGGCGGGCAGCGCTACTACGGAGTCATCAACTCCTGGATCAATAGCATGAAAAACACCAACGGAATTTTCATGACCTGGGAGACGTCGGTGGGCGTAAAGGTTCTGGGCCCGGCGGAAATTCTAGCTCACGCTGAGATCAGGACCCGGCAGAAGATCAAGCAGACCGGCAATGCGGTGAAGACCTTCGTATGGGTCGACCGAACGAGATTGGACAGCACGGGGCAGCAGCGTTTGGATCACCAGGAGCGCGTCGCCAACGCGATCAGGGATGCGCTGAACACTGCCAGAAAAGATTTGGCGATAGACCTGGCGCCGGTAAAGTCTCTGCCAAAACCGAAAATGATTCGGGAGGCCTGAAGAAGTTTGGTCCGGTCGGGCTCGGCAAGGCCCGGTGGGGCTAGGCGTGGCGGGGTGCGGCTAGGCAAGGTTGGGTATGGTACGGCGAGGCAAGGGTGCCAATGGCACACGGGATTGTGATTTCGGTACGGCGAGGCGAGGCCTGGCAGGGTGTGGGCATGGTGTGGCGAGGCGAGGCGAGGTATGGCAGGGCGAGGGTGCCAATGGCACATGAGAATTCATTTCGTAAGGTTTGCGGCGAGGGCAGGGCAAGGTCGGGTCAGGCTCGGCTCGGTCAGGCAGGCCAAGGCTGGGTCAGGTCAGGTGGGGTGGGGCATGGTCGGGCTCGGTCAGGCAAGGCCGGGCAGGGCAGGGTACGGCGAGGCGAGGGTGCCAATGGCACGAACGGGATGTTTGCAAGTTCCGGCAATGCGCGGCTGGGCTGGGCGCGGCGAGGCACGGCAGGCCAGGAGGAACCAGCGGGTTTCCAATGGGAAATGTCAAAATGAGCCATGCAATCACAAAAGCCTAGTACAGAACAACAGGAGCGCCCGCAGCTTCCGTGGGGCATGGGCAGCGCCAGGATCAAGGGCCGCGTCTGGTGGATTACGTACCGAGATCCGAAAGGCAAGATACACCTCGAAAATTCCGGCACCGGGGATCCCGCCGAGGCCCAACGGATCATGGCACAGAAGGCTTTGCCACGAGCGTGGGCAATGGTCGCGGCCTTGGAGAAGTTAGCCAATGCAGAACCCCAAGGTCCCAACAGTAAGGGTGGTAAGCGGCCACGATCTGGATCTGTCGCGCCGGTCGGCACTGCGGCTGCTGCGGCTGCTCGAAAGGCTGGCGGCAAAGCGACTCGCAAGGGAGGCAAAGCGTGACGCGAAAGACTGATCTCCCTTGGTTCGTCTATATCCGGGTAAGCTCCAAAGACCAAGGCGACAAGTACGGGCCGTCGAGACAGATCGAGGCCATTCGGAACTGGCTGCAGGTCAATGTGCCCCATGTCCGCGTGCCGGGACTGGATACCTGCATCGCTGGGCCGCGCGATGTGCGGCAGTGCGAGTATGTTGGATTCGACAAGCAGAGCGGCAAGACCGACGAGCGGCCCGACTTTCAGCGCGGCTGCGAGTTAGCGAAGGCAGGCAGGATCGGCGGGTTCATTGCCCTCCGGTTGGATCGAGTGGCGCGCAATGCGGGAGACGCCTACCTGCTTCGCTCCAGGATGAAGCGCATGGGCGTGCGGCTGGAATTCGCCACCCAGACGTTCGACGCCACGCCGACCGGCGACCTGATGTATCAGGTGTACGCGAGTTTCGCGGAGTTAGAAGGGAAGCTGATTTTGGAGCGCACCGCGGATGGCCGCATGGGCCGTCTGTGCGGCGACAAGTTATTCCACAACCCCAACGCGATGCCTTACGGTTACCTCTACGTGGATGAAGCGGTCGCGAAAAAGAATCCGGGCGCGGTCATCGGCAGGGCGATCATCAACGAGCAAGAGGCCAAGATCGTGCGCCTGATCTTCCGCTGGTACGTGGAGGAACGGCAGACGGCCTACGAGATCATGATGCGCCTCAACCGCAAGGGGATCCTGACTCGCGCGGGCTTGGCCTGGTGGCGGGAATCGGTGACCCAGGTGCTGCGCAAAGCCGACCGCTACGCGGGCGTCTATGTGGTCAGGCTGGGCATCGAGGCCGCCAAGCGCGATCATGAAGAACGCGTGAAGCTGATGGGCGGAAATGCGCAGCCTCTCGATCTGTCCGGAGTGACAGAAGCGCGGCTGGATCTTCCCGTGATCATCGACGCAGAAACGGCCCGGCTGGCACGGGCTATCCAGACGCAGAACAAGACGAAGAGGGCGGGGCGGCCGACCAAATACTTCCCCCTCAGCAAACTGGTCTATTGCTCCGTACCTAATGGAAACGGCCCCTGCGGCGGCGTTTGGTATTTCCGCAACAATGGCGAGGCGCGGCATGGCATCGGCTATTGCTCCAAACACAACTACCAAGGCGGCGGCATCCGCCTGAAGTGTCACGCGAGCGAGATGGTCGCGGCAAAGCTGGAGGCGATCGTGATCGATGCCATGAAGGAACACCTGCGCCAGCCCGAGGTAGCGCACGCCGCCGCCATACAGGCTTATCGGGCAGAGCACGGGGTGGATGCCCACCAGCGGCGGGCCGACTCCGAAGCCGCCCTGGAGGCTCTCCGGGAGCAGCAGGAGCACTACGGCACGATCATTCTCAATCCGGCCATGAAGAAGCTGCACGGCAAGGCCAACACGCAGTTCGCGGCCCTGGAAATTCAGATCCAGGCCCTGGAGAGGGAACTGCGCCACGCCCCGGTCAGCATGATGTATTCTGAGGCTTCCATCGTGGCGGCGTTCGGCGCAATGCTGGGCGATCTGGAAGAGGTCCAGACCTTCGAGGAAAAGCGGGAGTTCCTGCAATCGACCGTGGAGCGGATCGAGATGACCGGAGAGGAAGTCGTCATCAGGGGCGCGATCTCAATCCCGCAGGACGCGGTCAGCGGGGGGCAAAATTGGAATGGCTGTGGTCCCAGCGATTCCAATTTTACCCCTTCGATTCCGTTTGTTATCAAGAGGCGGGTCGCATGACCCGCGAGCCCACACTCACCACTTTCTGCGCGGCCTGCGCAGCCTGCATAGCGGGACGCCGCCACGCACCAGAAGAGGTCCAGGCGCACCATCCGTTCTCCGGCCACGGCTTTTCGCCAGAGGTTGGCTGGACGGATCCACGCCTTGAGCCGAAGCCCACCACGTTGCACTCCTGGCCAATGGAATACGACCCCACGCCGTTCGCGCCAGGCGAAACCGCGGTTGTCCCCAGCACTAAGGGGCGGGTTGCGTGACCGGCCCGGGCCCAACCCCCGCTGGAAACGGCGGGGGTTTTTCGTCTCCGCAGCGCTGGGCGCGGATTCAGTATTCAGGCGGGGCAAACCGCTGGCACGCAGTAGACGGCTTCCGGGCCATCTGCGGACATTTGGACTTCAACCATCCTCGGGCGGAATACCAAGAGTCCAAGCCGGATCGCGGCAAACTCTGCAAGAGCTGCGTGGCGAAGCTAGCGGAGGCCTCATGAGAGTGGCCTACCGGGACAACCCGGCAATCGCCGGCACGGTGAACCTGATCCGGTCCTGGGAGCGCGGCGAGATCGCGGAGCCGACGATGAGCACGTCGAGCGGCCCGAAGGCTACCATACGCAACCACATCTTCGCGATCTTCGAGCGCTATCCCCACGTCGGCCGCGTGCTCATGGTGATCGGCAAATATTCCCAGAGTGTTCCGTTCCTGCTGGTCGTCGACGAGGCTGGCCAATTCTTCGACATGGCGGGCAAAGAGGTAGTGGTCGATGGATAAACCTAAACGCTTGACGGTCGCGTATCTGGGGTGGCACCGTTCCGAGCAGAACCTGACTATTTGCGCTAATGACGGGCGCGCGATCGTGCGGATAACGCGCGACGGCAAAGTAATCGTCAACCCCGATTTCACGATTGACGAAGCAGCCCGTGCCTTCTGGGAAGCGGTCCAAAAGCTGGCAGCAAAGGAGAAGTGAATGGCAGAGAAGCGGTTGTATGAAGCGATCAAATACACCTTCGGGCCGACGGAGATGCGGGAGCTGGGCGAGAGCCTGGCTCACGAAAATCAAAACTGTTTCAACCTTGAGGATCAGAAAGCGAACACGGTAGCGGCGCTGGCGGCGGCAATCAAAAGCGCCAAGTCCCGCGTTGTGGAACTGACCACCAAAATCAATAACGGCTACGAAATGCGCGAGGTCGAATGTCTCGCCATCCTAGAGACGCCGCGGCCGGGTATGAAACGGATCATCCGCCTCGATACTAACGAGATGGTCCGCGAAGAGGCCATGACGGTGAATGAAATGCAGTCGGGCTTCGGCTTCATCGCCCCGGGCCCGGAGGCACCAGGCGAATGAATCCGGCCCTCGGCTACGGCGTCTGTCCAGACTGCGGCGCCGTGTCCCACGGCAACCTCACCTGCAGAACCTGCCGCCAGCACATGCGGCAAACCGCCGGCTGTCCGGCGGACTTCCTGGACCAGCTGGATGCGGCCAATATCGCCACCGTTGCGCCGGTAGGACCAGCAGCGATCCGCGCGTTCCTGAAGCGGTTGGAGGGCGAGTGATGGCGAAGCGGCCGTTCCGGCTGACCCCGCCGCCGATTTCCGAGGACGACATAGAGGCTGGGTGTAAGACTGTCCTGGCGCTGCACAGCTATTTAGTGATTCGCCTGCATGCCGGGGTTTACAAGACGCTGGATGGGGCGCGGCATGTTCACGGTGTTCCGAAAGGCACGCCCGATTACGCCTGCCTGCATGAGTTCCACCGCAATTTTCTGTTGGAGGTCAAGCGTCCTGGCGGAAAGCTGAACCCCGACCAGGAGACCCAGATCGCGGCGATCCGGCAGCAATACCGACTGCCGGTGGTGGTTGCGGAGGGAGTGGAAGAGTTCTGCAATTGGCTGGCGAGGCACGAACACCCGCCCTAAAAAATAAAGGGGCACGTTATCCGCGTGCCCCCACTGCAATCACATTGGTCCCAGCTGGAGAAGGTCCCCGACATGGAACACGGTTCCAAGGAGCGAACTCGATGGAACGTAACTCTTTTTTGATTGTAGCCAAAGCGGTCCTGGCGGACAAGAGAATTTCCGCTACAGCCAAGTTACTTCTGGCGGTCCTCGCGGATCACTGGAACAAAAACACGGGGCAGTGTAATCCCCATGAAGCGACTCTGGCGGAGGAAATCGGCGTTTGCCGCCGCACCGTAATTCGCGCCTTGGCGGAGTTAAAGACGGCTGGGCTGATCCAGGTGCAACGGACCCAGCGGGGCAATCGGTACGAGTTCCCGAAGTGCCAAAATGTCACTTCCCAAGTGACAAATAGTCACTCTGCAGAGTGCCAAAATGTCACTTCGGAACCTCCGTATCCTTTATATGAACCTTACTTAGGTGAACCTAGCGGCTTACGCGCGCAAAAACGGCGCGCTCCCGCCGCGTCTCCTCCTAATCCAAAACCTCTCCACGCCCCGCTGCCGCGCCGTAAATCGGTGCAGAGCGCAACGCTGGAAGCGTTCTACCGCGAAGAGCGAAGAAAGGCAGGAAGGTGAATGTCTGCCAGCCTGATAGTGCAGCACATAAAGACCTATCAAGATGATGATCGCGTGCGCGACACGGATCTAGCTGAGTGGCTTGGCTATGCTGACCCTCGCAAGATTCGGCAGACGATCAACAGGCATCGAACGCAACTAGAAAAAGTCGGAGTTATTCACACGGTGGGAATAACCTCCGGGGATCTTGGGGGCCGCCCAGCCTCAGAGAATTGGCTCACAGTTAAACAGTGCCTGCTTCTCTGTACCTATGCGGAGACGGCCAACGCCGATCAGGTTCGCATCGCTCTCGTGGAAGCCTTCGACCAGTACAGGAAAAGTAAGCTGGTTGCCGTCGAGCCGTCCTTGGAAATGTCAGTTCTCGATACTCAGGCCCGTCAAATTTGGGTGCCGCTCCAGCGCATGGTGCGCCAGGAGATCGAGCCTATGCAGAATGACGTTCGTGCCTTGCGCGGTGACGTCCAAGAGGTAAAACAGATCGTCCGCACGGAGGCAGACGATATCAAGCGCGAGATCCGGGAAAGCCGTCAGAAGTACAGATGGAAGCCGATTGACCAAGCCGACAAACTGCTCCATATCGATTGCTTATGGAGACGGCACGCCGGAATCTGCCCGCGCTGCAAGCGCACCGTCATCGTAGATCAGGACGGAGTGCCGACCGCCGAGTTTGAGATCGATCACAATTTCGCCCCTTGGAAAAATGCCCTCACAGAAACGTGGCCATTGTGTTCGCGCTGCAATAAGGAGGTCAACGCCGCCGAAGAACGGCAGAAGTGCCAGGACGATTTCCACTCCTATCAGAAATCATTGCAAGCCCACCGCGAGGATTTGCACTTTCCCCTATTGAGGCATTTATGAAAGCGTTGACTCCTGAAACCGCCGCCGCTGTCGTCGGCAAGCTCGCGTTGATGGCTTTCTTTCCTAGCGACCCCGAGGTCCGCGCGGGGCTGGTCGCCATTTTCATAGAGATGGTTGAAACCGACGAGCAGATGGAGTGGCTGGGTAGCCGGGCGATGCGCATGTTTGCACGCTGGCCTGGCGTGGCGGAAATCCGCGCGCTCTACTGTTCGCGGTACAAACCGAGGGACGGCCTCGAAAGTTACAGCGAGATTTACCCAGAGGGCTTCCCAACTGAACGAAAAGAGCCCGAGCCAGGCCGCGCTGCGCGTCGCGGCGAGCCGGTCACAGCGGACCCGGTCCTCGACCGTAAGATTCGGACAGTAGCAGCCAGCAAGAAGCTGAAGCCCGTCCGAAAGGGGCGATAAAAGTGGAGCAACTTTGGCCAGCTGACAGCGTGGAGCGGTGGCCGCTGGCGCGGCTGATCCCCTACGCGCGGAATGCGAGGACACATACTCCAGACCAGGTCAAGCAGATCGCGGCCTCGATGCGGGAATGGGGCTGGACGATTCCAGTGCTGGCCGACGAGGCCGGCGGAATTATTGCGGGCCACGCGCGTGTGATGGCGGCCGAGCTGAACCAGTATGCCGAAGCGCCGGTGATGATCGCGCGCGGCTGGTCGGACGCCAAGAAGCGGGCCTACGTGCTGGCCGATAACAAGCTGGCCATGAACGCGGGATGGAACGAGGAATTACTGGGAGTGGAGCTGCTCGAGTTGCGGGACGCGGGATTCGACATGCCGGTGATCGGCTTCGACGCCAGCGAATTGGACGGGCTGATGCGGGAGGTGGCCGAGGCCGGGTATCCAGTGCTGCCGGAAGGCGACCGGGCGCCCTACCAGCAGATCACCTTCCTGCTGCACGACGAGCAGGTGAAAATCGTGCAGGCCGCGGTGACCGCCGCCAAGCAGCGCGGGCCGTTCGTTGGCACTCATAACGACAACGTAAACGGCAACGCCCTGGCGCGGATCTGCGCAGCGTACCTGGAGGAGGAGAACTAACTTGCAGTCGCCATCAAGCTACGACCCGGATCTGCGCAGCGCGCGGCGGTCGGCACTTACTTCGGGCGTGCTCAACCTCGCCGTTGTGGGCTTCCATGTCTACCGGCACAGCTGGGCTGTCGTGGCGGCCTCGGCAGTTTGGACACTGTCGTCGTGGATTTGGCTGGTCACTATTCGCGCGCAACAGACTACGCGCGATTATAGCCGCGTGGTCGAGGCCGCAACTCGGCGGGAAATCGAAAGAAGGGAGTTTCGATGACGGATCGCTTGATCTGGGCGGAACTGTTCCCCGGCCAGCCGTGGCCGGGTGAAGAGGCAGTGCTGCGGGCGCTGGCCGCGGAAGTGCGGACACTAAGGAGCACGATTGTCAACGAGCCGCAGCTGCGGCGCACTCTCGACGAGATCCAGCGGGCGCACGATCTGGTGGGCCAATACTGCTACGAGACCCAGGACGAGGCGACCTTCCAGTTCGTCTCGGCTCTCTGCTGGGTTCTGGGCCACGATCACAACCCCGCCTTTGCGGACACCCTTGCAACGATTGAGACGCTGCTGGAGGGGCTCGGAGTCCAGGTAGTGCGCCTGCCGCATCTGGTATATCCGACGCGGGGAGAGAGCGTAAAATAGCGGCCATGCAATCACAGAATGAGTACCCTGCGTCCGCCTCCCGGAGCTTTGCCACTGCGGCGATCGTTCAAGCATTCGCTAAGACCGCGCGGCCTTTCATGCGCCGGTTTATGAGTGCCAACTCGTGTATCGCGGCGGCGCGGACCACCATCGAGACCATGCGGCTCTACCGCCTGCGCGCGGTCGAGAAGCCGGTCTGTTACGTCTTTCAGGTGCCCGCGCGGAATTATGCGCGGCTGGCTGGATTCTCCGCAGAGGAGCGCGCGGAGATGAAAGCGAAAGCGGGAAATTGGGTAGATGCAACGCCGGACGGAGGCAGCTGGAACGGTCACCTGATCGTGGTGGTGGAGGACCGCTGGATTCTCGATCCATCAATCGATCAGGCCGACGCTCCCCAGTTCGGCGTCTCGGTTCCTGCGGAGGTGTTCGTCGCGGATACGCTTGGACAAACTTGGCATCCGAATATGAACTTCGAGATCGAACTCGGCTTGATCCTCGACAACGGCGATGCGGCATCGCTGCTGTATCACAGCATCAGCGACCGCGGGTATCTCGAAACGGAAGCCTGGACCGATGAAGGGCTCCCGCTGCTGGCGCACGCCATCGCCAGCGAGATGAAAAACGCAGCGGCGGTGAGCATCGCCTGTCCCAAATGCGGCAGGGTCAGCCATAACGCGAACGACGTGCGCGAGCGCTACTGTGGCAACTGCCACTCCTTCCACGACGATGCGCGCTGAAATTCTCGACAGAGCCGTGGCCTTTGAAGTCCAGCCGGAAGCTCGTCCGGACGGCAGCTGGGAGCCGCCGGCTGAAGTGACCCTGACGCTGCGGCCCTGCTGGCGAAAGCCGCCGGTTCGCTTGCGGGTAGCCTACCTGTACACCTACGAGCAAGTCGCTTATTACGCGGAGGAGCTATGATTCGCTGTGCCATTTGCCAAGACGATGGTTGGATCGCCTACCCGACGTTTGCCGATGCCGAAAAGCAAGTCATCCGCATTCGCAAAGTGGCCTGTCCGCGAGGATGCCCGCTGGCGAACCCGACCGAAGAGGGCGTGCTGGCTACGTTCCCGTCAGACCAGGAAGGCGAGGCATGAGCACCAAAGAGTTTTGCAAACAATCCCGGCTGACCCCGCGCAAGGTGCAATGGTGGTGCGAGACGGGCGTCCTGCGATGCAGCCAGCGGGAGCGCGGTTTCCGCGACTTCGACGAGGCCGAGTTGCGGGTGGCGGCGCTGGTCGCGCAGCTGCGGCGCAAAGGGGTCGCGCTGACCAGGATCCGCCAGATGCGGATCCGAAACCCGCAGGGCGATTTCCTGGTGGCGAACGGCGCGGCCTATTGGTGGTGCACGAGAGAGGAACTCCTGCCGGAACTCGCCAAAACCCGCGGGGCCTGTGTGGTGGTTTCCCTGAAAGGCCTATGAACGGTACGCTCAAGCAGAGGAGCTTCCATGAGTCCCCGGCCTGCCGATCCTCCCCTCGACCGCGAATGGACGCAGGAAGAACTGCGGTCCTATCTCGAACCGCACGGCTTCACGTTCCGCGAGGGCGAGGTGATTCCACAGGGGTGCAAGTACATCTCGTTTCAGCCGGTGACTGAGAAGGAGATTCGGTGGGTTGAAGACCTTGCTCGGCGATTCGATTGGGCGAAGCGATTCGGTTGGTAGAGTAATAAGTGACCGACTAGGAAACGCCGGTGAAGCTCCGGCGGGTCCCTATAGGGGACTCTGGTGTAGAGAGGAACGGGATGCGCGCTAACCCCCGTGAACACACCTAGTGGCGCAACATGCGCGTTGCGTGCATTTTTTCGGAGAAATGATCCGGGAAATGACGACCGCCAAAGACATCCGCGTGGCCGCGATCAGCAGCCAGGCCGGCAACGCGCTGATCCGCAAACTGCACTACTCGCACAAGGTGGTGGTGAACTCCCAGCTGCACCTGGGCGTGTTCCTGGGCACGCGCCTGGAAGGGGCCATGCAGTTCGGCCCTTCGCTCGACCGGCGCAAATTGCTGGGGCTGGTGGAGGGCACCAGATGGAACGGCTTTCTGGAATTGAACCGGCTGGCCTTCAGCGAAAACCTGCCGCGCAATTCCGAGAGCCGCGCGCTGGGCGTGGCCATGCGGTTGATCCGCCGCCAGTATCCGTGGATCGAATGGATCGTCTCTTTCGCGGACGCCACGCAGTGCGGCGACGGCACCATCTACCGCGCGGCCGGCTTCGTGCTGACGCGCATCAAGCGCAACACGACGCTGTGGGCCGGGCCGGATGGAACGGTAATCAGTAACGTCGGGGAGCGGACCAGCATGAAGAAGATTCAGGCCACCGCGGCGCGCACCAGCTATCACGGTGGCGCCGACATGGACCATTACAAGGCGATGGGGTTCCAGCCGCTCGCCGGATACCAGTTGCGATATATTTACTTCACGAATCGCGCGGCCCGTGCGCGGCTGACAGTTCCGATTCTCCCTTACACTGAAATTCACCGTGCGGGGGCCGCGATGGTTCGCGGCCAGCGCGTCGGTAGTATTCCGGCTGAAACAACGGTGTTCCACACCGAAGAGGGCGGTTCGACCCCGACCCCGACGCTCCAGCAACCCACCTCGTGAGAGATTGGTAATCGCCCTATGACCCTCAACATTGGCTTTTCCACGCCCCTGGTAGTCCTTCACAAGCCGTGGTCTGATGAATCCTGGGGCGCAGTCTTCACGTTTCAGATAGGCAATTTCGTTTTCAAAGGAGAGCACATGGAAGCTACGATGCAAGTCGGCGCCCGCGCATCCGTCTCGGTCGAATGGAAGGACACGGGCGGCAATATCGTCAAAGTAGACGGCCCCACCAAATGGGAATCGTCCGCTTCTGACATGGTGCAGGTAACCCCGTCCACCGGCAATCCGCAGATCGCCAATCTATTCGCGCCAGGCCCCATCGGCACGGCGCAGATCCACGCCACCGCAGACGCCGACCTGGGCGCCGGCGTCAAACCGGTCACCGCAACGATTGATGTGACCGTAATTTCCGGTGAAGCCGTCGGCGGCGACATCACCTTCACGCCCACGCCCAGCGCAGCGGCCCAACAGCCCAAGCGGCGGTAACCAAAAAAAGCGCCCCCAGTTAGAGGGCGCGGAGTTTGCTCTTCCAAAAGAAAATTGGCTTTCAGTTTAGCGCACCCCTCTATTGTCCCGCCGCCGCACATTTGAGCGGCTCCCGTTAAAGAATTCCTCTTTTTCGACCGGAAATGAGGCTGCAACCCAGCCCATCCGAGCACCTGCACATAACATCCTGGCTGTTTTAAAATAAGGATATGAAAACAAAACAGCCTTTTCTACGTAAGGATAGGCAAAAAAAGAACTTCTCAATCATGGATCTACTCAAAGCGGAGAACATCCGGACTAACGCTGACCTCGCAGCTTGGTGCATCAAGAACGGGCGGAAGGGCGAGTCCAGATATTGTGTCCTGGTTCGGCAGTTCGGGGAAGTAAACGCGGATCGGATCGTGCGCCTTCTGGAGGTTGCGGAGTGGGACCTGAGGGAGGTCAATTAGCCATGACGAGACGATTTGTGGCACCCGGCGATGTGGTGCGGCTGGAGATCCCCTCTTCTGAGGTCTGCATGTCCATGCATGTGGCGGGCGAGGTGATGAACGTGCGGTTCCAATCGCCGCACAGCTATCCCAACGCCCAGTTGCTCATGGACGATGGCCGCGAGTTCAGCGCGCCGATCACACCTGGCGAGGCGGGGTTCTACTACGAAGACGGGAAGTATTACTGCTACCCGGTCGATGCGCAGAACAACGGGGGGCGGCTATGAAACCCCCCGATCTCACTCTGATTCCTGACGCCGCGCTGCTCTCCGAAGTGCAGCGGCGCAGGAACGCCAAGCGGAAAACGTTCGGCGCGGGCCCGGGCCGGCCGAAGGTGATAAAGACCTGCGAGGCCTGCGGCGGCATCTTTTCCGCCCGCGAGTTCAGACAGCATCGGTGCACGGGAACAGGAAGGATCAACCAATGAGCACACCCATAATCATCGTCATCGGTGATGTCGGAACGGGCGGCTGGTGGTACGCCATCGAGGAACAGCAAATCTTCGGGGACGGCTTCCCCACGGAGACCGCCGCTATCGCCGCGGCGGCCACCGCCGCCGGAGCCGCACCGTACGAGATCTGGTATCGGTGCGAGGCTGAGGGCCGCACAGTGATGGTGCCGGGCGCGCGATCCGCCAATCACCCAGAGGAAGGCTTATGAGCCCGGATCCGAAGCGGATAGCCGCACTGAATGATCTGGCGCGCACCGCGATGGGGGTTTGCAGCCGGGTACTGCAAACTCGCGGCATCTGCGCGCTGCCGCCAGCGGACCAATCCCGCATCCGGGAGAAGGTGGAATTGTTCAACGACTTCCATCCCGGCGACGATCCCTACGGGGAGCACGATTTCGGCTCCTTCGAGCACAACGGGGTCGGGATCTTCTGGAAGATCGACTACTACGACACGAAGCTGGAGTTCGGCAGCGAAGATCCGAGCGATCCCGCCCAGACCACGCGGGTGCTGACCATCATGCTGCGGGAGGAATACTGATGCAGCGAGGCACTCAGGTATTTGTGACCGGCGCTAAACGTTTTACCGGCACCGTGCTGGCGGCGGGTAAGGACAGTCTGGTGATCGAGGTCGCTCCGGGCGTCAGCGCCACCCTTCGCCGCGATATCGCCAGTACCAAGCCATTGCAGTGGCGGTGCGCCGGCCTTCCGGTGGAGGTTTCTGCAAAACCCGCTAATAATATAAGCGGCGACTGCAAACCGGCCTCAATCGAGGGGCCAAAACGTGTAGTCAATCTGAAGGAGTTTCGCAAGCGGCTATTCGCGCTGGAAAAGCGAACCCGCAAGTTGTAGTATCTATCCCAACGCCCCGCCCGGTTTCGGCGGGCGTTCGGGTCTGCACTGTAAGGTCCCTTCCCCTTTTCCCTCAACTACATGCCAAGTCCTGTTGACACAGCGCCAGCTATGCCGTAGTATGCGCCCATGAAGCGCAAGAAAGCAGGGAAAGCGGGGACAGCCGCCGACCCTTTTGACAAGACCAAACGGGATGCGGCCGAGTTTCTCGGCGTGACAGTCTCGACCATCGACCGCTACGTGAGGAAGCGGAAAGTGCCACATATCAAACTGAACAACCATTTGGTGCGGTTCCGGATTTCCGACCTGGTCAAGTTCGCAGAAAAACAAAGGGTGGCTTAGATGGCGAGGAGCATCCTACGGGTCCGCGAGGGCGGCGAAAGCTGTCCCTGGTGCGCCAGCACCGGCAGGTCGCCAAAAGGTGACGGTCCTTGCCCGCTCTGCGCTCGCGGGCGCACGGTCGGGAGAGTGCCGTGAACATCTGCCAATACTGCGGCGAGCCGATCCTGCCGGAGGAAGAGGGCCACTCTCCCCGCGTTCCCGGTCACCATCGGGAATGCGCGTTTCGCGCCGTTGGCGGCTCGGTCGCTCACATCGAGCGCCGGTGCTCCTGTTTTGTGCCGGGCTCGACCGAAAACGATCCGCCGGGCATGACACTCCGGCAGGCCGCCGAGGCCGCGATAACCGTCGCATGGAATCGGAGGCACTTGCAATGACCAAACCAATTGACATTTTCCCGACGCCGGTGTTGTCCGAGGATGAAGGGCAGCTTACCCTGTTGTTCCCTGGCAACGTCCTGGGCGTTTCGCTGATGACCGACAGCGCCCTGGAGGAGCGCGTCACACAGGCCCTGATTCGCGCCTGGAACTCCTCCCTGCTCGCGTTCCAGCGGGAGGCCTGGAATATCTTCACCAGCGGCACGCGCGTGCCAGGCGCAGGGTGGCTCCGGCGTTCCGAGGACGTTTCCGAATGACTAAGTTGGCTATGAAGGTGCGGCAATGCCCCTATTAAACGCGGAACAAATCGCGGAGCTACTGATGATCGCGGAGCACAGCCGCAACTGCATGGAGTGCGGTCACCGCACGGCACAAGATTACTGCCGTTCGTGCGATGAATTTTATTGGCTTCACAAGCCGGGGTGCGGGATGTTTGAAAACCACTGCGGCCATAGACTCACCATCGTGCCGTTCGTGGAGGTGCGGGGTGCATAAACAGGGGCCATACCGGGACGGCAAGATTCACGTGAATCAAAGAATGTGCGAGACGTGCATTTTTCGCCCGGGAAATCTGATGCAACTGGAGCCAGGGCGGCGGGAATCGCTGGAGCGGCAGGCGGTGCGGCGGGATGGCTGTATCCCCTGCCATGAAACCCTGGACGGTCCCCGGGTGATTTGCCGGGGGTTTTTTGATCGGCACAAGGATGACGTGGTGGGCCTCCGGCTGGCCCAGGTATTTAAGAAGTTGGAGTTCGTATGACAGAGACCCATCTACTCACTGATGCCGAACTGCAAGGCATCGCGTTGCAGGCGCTGAACATGGCGAAGCGCGACTTACTCCAGCACAAATTCAATTTCCTGGTCGGCGCCTATCACCACGGCGAAGGCCTGCACCGAATGAGAAAAATCGAGACGCTGCTGATCGAGACGCTGGGGGAGGACTGGCTCAACGGAGGCCGCACCAAAGATGCCGGTTTCGGTGTGCTGCGGTCGGCGGTCGAGCGGATGCCTCCCGATGCGGTCGTATTTGTCAGCATCGTCAATCAATTTATGGCCGCCGAAAAGCTGCGGACGCTGGGCGAGGAAGAGGCCCGGGAGCTGCTGAACTCTACCCACGATCGGCACCACCGGGCGGTGGCCGAGGGCCTGCTGACCGTCCACGACGCGCTCTACGCCATCGCGCAAGACCCGCGGCGCATTTGCATGTACGTGCAGATGATCGACCGGCACCTCGGGTTTCTCGGTCCGCCGGACATCCAGTTTATGGACCAGGACAACTTCAGCGGGCGCATGAAAATGTACGGCCCCAAGTCCGGCTACACGGACGCGGTGCGGCCCGCGCGAAAGGCCGCCCAATAATGAGGGAAGAGGTTGCCAATGCTCTGGATAGCGACCATGTACTGCGAAAACGGCCACCCCATCATCGGCGCGGTATGCGTGCTGGAGCGCGCCGGACTTCCCGACGAGCGGGAGTTGGATGAGTTCGTTCAATCGGCGCGGGCGTTCCTTGCCGAGGCTGCGGCGCAGCAGCGCGGCACCGCGCTCTGTGAGGACTGCGGGGCGGCATCGACGGCGCTACGTCTGGAACAAATCGACGATCCCGATTTCGAGAAGACCGTTCATGAGTTCGCGGCGGATCTGAAAAAGCCGTCCGCCAAACGAAGAGAGGAGCAGTTATGGAAGCTGCGGAATTGAAGCTGGAGTTGATCGCATGAGCGTCATGACGCGCGTCGAACACCTGGCTTGGGCGAAACAGCGCGCCTTGCAGTACCTCAATGCGGGGGATTTGATGAACGCCCTTGCGTCAATGGGTTCGGACCTGTCGAAGCATGAGGAGCTAAGCAAGATCGGAGACATGCTGTTTCCCCTCGGTATGCTGTACGTGCAAAACCACGATGTTGGCGGAATGCGCCGCTGGATTGAAGGTTTCAACTAGCCATGACCTATGAGGAGAGGTTCCGTGGGCTGGCAGACGCGGCCCGCATGCTCCGCGTCATGATGGAGGCCCGCGAGGCTGCGGCCAAGACCGCGCGGTTCCGGCCAGACGGCAAATACAAGCCGCGCATTTCGCGCAACCGCGAAATAGCGGATAGGGCTTTGCTGCGGGAGCCGATTCCCGGCGGCGGCGGCGCCGAGTGGTGGATCGCCTACGGCGGGATGCGCGAGAACATTCTCGAACTGCGCAAGAGTCCGATATTGCCGCTGGTCGAAAGAACTCTCGATCCCGAAGCGCTCAACGGCTACGTAGCGTTCCCTAAACGTCACGCACCCAAGCTGCCGACCAATTCGTATGGCGGCATCTTGCAGTACATCCCGGTCCACGGCGGCGTGACCTACGCCGTCAAGGACTCCTACATGGCCGTCTGGGGCTTCGATACGCTGCATTGCGATAGCGGCGAGGTGCCGCGCGCCGACCGGGCGTGGATTCTCGGGCAATGCCGGTTGCTGCACACCGGACTCCTGATTGCCGCCAAGCTGTGGCCGGAGTGGCGTAAGGCGAGCCAGGCGCGCCGCACCGAGATGGCGGACTGGATGCTCCAGTTGGTCGACGATGGGCGCGTGGGCCTCACTGGCCGCCTGAATTTGGGCAGCATGCTCGACCTGATGCGCGGGAGGATCGGAGAGTGACGAAGGCAACGAAGAAAGCCGAGTTCAAGGGACGATTGGAAATGCTCGACCCGCTTTGGGTGCAGATCCTCGAAGCCAAGCCGAACCCGCTGTTTGGCGAGGACGCGCATGAATGGGTTCGCTTCCTAGGCCGGAGCATGAAAATCCGGCTGGCCATTCGCGGATACGTCGGCAAGCGGGTGATGTTCGAGGACCGGGTGGAGATGGAGGAGGCCGCGCTCGACCGCTTGCTGCCGCGACTGGCCGAGAAACACGCCCTGGCACTGGCGGAACACGCGCTGCACATGATCGAGATCGAGTTCCTGGATGAGGCCAATCCGCTCGAACGGTTCTTTCGGTTCGGCACGGACCCGGCGGGAATGGTCCTGCCCATCGAGGTAAAGCTGTGACCGAAGGCGTATATTCTGGTCTGATGACGTTCGGGGTGGATTTGAAATGGCTCACCGTGTCGGATAAAGAGTCTCGGTACTTTGCGGTCGCGTTCGACTAACAGGCAAAATAGGTGAAATGAAATGTTTTCTGGACCTGCTTTCCCGTATCGTAGCTATCCATACGAAGGTGCATTGCACGAACACTTGACCAACCTTCAAAGCGATCGGATCGGTATCGACTGCGATAACTACGGCGTATTTATCTGGTGGCCGCAAGATTACTTTTATACCTACTATCAGTTATCTGGCGGCGTCACTGAGGAGGATTGGTTGACTGGGGTGCATGAGTTCACGTTGTCCGAAATCGACGCGAAATGCAGTCGGAGATCCCGAACCCCTGGCGGAAAAGAAACTGAACCACATGAGCATGAGCCTCAGCAGTGAGCAATACATCCGCTTCGGATTCTACGTCGGGGCAGCGGGCCTCTGGCTCGGCGATTCGAGCTATGAGAAACGTTGGCGCGGCAAGGTCGAGGAACTGACCGAGGAGTTGTATTGGGAAATCGTCAGCGAGATACAACAGAGATTGGTGGCCGCCGGTAAGTGCCGCGCGGACGAAGACATTTTCGAGACCAGTTTGTCGGAGGCAACCTAGTATGTCCCCGTTACTCGATCCTGCCCATCCGCTCGCGCCGAAATTCTGGCGCAACGAAACGGGCGGTGAACTCCAGCCGGCAGTGATGGCCTATCTGACCGGCGAGCCAATGACCCTGCGCCAGATCGCGCTGATGCGGGCTTACCTGCAGCAGTGGATCGATTCGCCGGTGTGGAACCCGCCCGGGCCGCCGGATGTACCCAAGGGCACCTGCACCGACGCGCGGTTGGAACTCGAATTTATCCGGGCGGCGCTCGCGGAGGTCCGCACGCGGGCTCAGATCAACGAGTGGCTCCACTCGGCACTAAGCATCGGCATCGATCCGCTATGAGCGACGTCTATCTAAGCCAGAGCCGCACGCCCCTTCCGCATCTGCGCTGCCCGAAATGCGGCGGGCCTTGCGACGGCTGGAGCGGTCTCAGCATGGAGGAGTTTGCTCAACCGGAGCCGGGCTCGCGCACGCTCTGTGGAACCTGTGGCGCGTTTTTGGTGTTCATCGAAAGCGCTGCGAGCTACCGCGCGCTCGCTCTGAGGATGGCGACCGCCGCCGAGATTGCCGCGATCTGCGCGCATAAGGACCCCAAGGTCCGGCAACTCTGGACGCTCGCGCAGGAGTTCGTTGCGAAGCGCAACCAGCGGCAGCGCACCGGCCAGGGATAGGCACCTGCACATAACATCCCGGCTGTTTAATAATGGCCGCATGCAATCACAAAAGAAGCCCGCTAAGGGCAAAGCAGAGCACTACCAGATCGGCACAGTTACCTGCGCTCCTCTTGAGCAGGATCTCGTTCGGGATTTCCTATTGGCGGCCGAGAAGTTGACAGCCGATGATCCCAGCCAAAGGGAAGAGGTCGAGGAAATCAGGGCGCGGGCCTCCAAGCGCGGGAAGTCCGGCTATTACACTTCCAAGGGGAAAAAACAGAGGAAGGAAGATCGGAAGGCGTTGTGGCAGATTCTCTGGAATTGCAGCGGGCCGTACTGCACTTTCGATGAGCATCCCGATGATCCGGGGAATTGGGGGTTCTGGCTTATCTCCCATTGGCGCGAAGAGTTGCTTGAGGGGCATGGAATCATTGTTTACGAGGTGCGGCAGATACCGAAGAACTTCGAGGGCGATTTCTTGCTCGTGACGAAATCGGGCAACCTGATTCGGAAGGTGGCCATGTGCTATCGCGGCGCGGCTCCTGCCCATGAGATGCAGACTTTTTGGGAGATGGAGGGTTCGCTGATCCCGAGGTCGTATCTGCCCCAATTGCAGTAAGCCGCGTCCGAATCCCCCTCAGCAAAGCCGCCCGTTCGAAGGCGGCTTTTTGGTCTGCGCCGTTCGCCGCTGAAGTGAGAAGTTCCTGCTGATAAGTCACGTGGAATCACCAATTTGCAGAGTTACTAGCGCGACTGTGCGGGCGGCGAGCCCGCGGGCGGCCAGACGCGGCGGAGTACCTTTAACTCTATGATTCTAAAGGGTCTAGGCGATTCGCGCGCACGTAGCGTTGGCGTGTTGATAACAAAGGGGTTCGCTCTGTGGGGGCTATGGGCTATGGCCTATGGCCTATGGGTACGGGCGGCTGGGCGGCTGTGGGGCGGTACGGGCGGCTGGGCAGCCTTGGGAGCGGCTGGGCGGCTGTGGGGCGGTACGGGCGGCTGGGCAGCCTTGGGAGCGGCTGGGCGGCTGAAATGGGGCGGCTGGGCGGCTGTAGGGGATACGAGGCGATTCTAGGGCAGCTAGCGGGCGGCTGTAGGGGATTGTACGGGGCGGTACGGGCGGCTGGGCGGCTGTAGAGCAAAAAAAAGCCGCCCCGTAGGGCGGCCCGGCTGGGCGGCTGTTTTAGGCGAATTTGAATTCAAATCCCGCGCTACCGTAGGGCTTTGCTTCGATGTCATACGGCCTTGAGCCATCGAATCCCAATGTTTTGAATTGCTTGGTAGCGGAGATGTACGGCCTACCCGAAGCATCGCGCACATCCAGCGCGCCTTCTACCTCTTTCGCTTGAGGCACAATCCGTACCATTCGCCCTTCGATGGTAAGCGTAGCGAATTTGGGCTTTGGCGTACCTAGCCGCTCTGCTGCATCCTTCCCGAAGCATACGCGCCCTGTCTTGTTGAGATGAATCGCAAATTCTGTAGGCTTGTCGGCCTTGGGAGCGGCGGGAGCGGCGGGAGCGGGCTTGGCAGCGGCAGCGGGCTTGACAGCAGCAGCGGGCTTGACAGCAGCAGCGGGCTTGGCAGCAGCAGCGGGCTTGACAGCAGCAGCGGGCTTGACAGCGGCAGCGGGCTTGGCAGCGCTTTTCAGGGCAGTAGCTAAGGCCTTGCCTACGGTAGCGGTAACATTCAAATTCTTTTTTGCCATTTGGAGTAAATTCCCTTATTTTTGTTCGATTTAGAGGCGGCATCTCCGCCACAATCCGAACGTAGCATGTTCCCACAAAAAAAGGGAAGCGCCGTGGTGCTGCACCTACTAAAGCCTTATGCTACAATGATTTACATGGTTCGGATGGCAGAGCCAGAAAGCGCGGCAGGTATAGACATAGCCAACCCCACGCCATAGCCTAAGCCGTGGGCCAACGGT
>Ga0137410_10000111_pt1 | contig 55288 bp, 39 predicted proteins | sample CZODoug1_16funga_FD_108878 | JGI IMG/M metagenome (GOLD analysis project Ga0137410, IMG submission 108878) | Vadose zone soil fungal communities from Angelo Coast Range Reserve, California, USA - CZODoug1_16fungal (Illumina Assembly) | ecosystem: Environmental > Terrestrial > Soil > Vadose zone... | reverse complement strand
CCCGCGGGCGGCCTCCGGGGGCGGCGTCCGGCGGGCCGGCCCGGGGGCCCGGCCCCCCGGCTCCCCGGGGGCGGGCGGGGGGGGGGGGGGGGCTGGGGTCGGGGCGGGGGGGGGGGGCGGGCCGCCGCCGCCGTTGGTGTCGTGACGTGGGCCCTGGTCCGGGCGCGGCCCCTCGTTGCGCTGCGCCGGGTCTTGCCGCGGCGAGTCGGCGCGCGGGCCGTTCTGTTGACGATCGTCGCCGCGGTTGCCGCCGCGACGGTTGCGCGAGCGCCGGCTGCGCCCGCCTTGTTGCGACTGATCGCGCTGCCCTTGCTGCGACTGGTCGCGCTGCCCTTGCTGCGATTGATCGCGCGGCGGTTGCTGCGACGGGTCGCGCGGCGCTTGCTGCGACGGGTCGCGGGGTGCTTGCTGCGACTGGTCGCGCGGCGCCTGACCCGCGACGGGTGCGTCCTGCGGCCGGCCTCCGCGGCCCCGGTTGCGTCCCTGGTTACGATCGCGGCGATGGTCGGGGTGCCCCCCGCGAGGGTCGCGGTCCCGATGGTCGCTGCGTCCCCGTTCGCCGCGCCCGCGGTCTCGGTCGCCGCGCCCGCGGTCGCCGCGTTCGCGCTCGCGGTCCTGTTCACCGTGCCCTTGACGGCGCGGGCCTTGGCCGTCGCGGGCCTCGGGAGGCGCCGCAGCGGGCGGGGCGGGTGACATCCAGCCGAACAACCGTTGCCACAGCGATGGGCCGGGCGGCCGAGGCGGCGCGGGAGGCGCGGCCACGGGGGCGGGCGCCGGTGCCGGCTCGCGCTCCACCGGCGGCGGCGGAGTGGGCGCCGGCGTGGACGGCAGCACGTTCGTGACGGCGGCTTCCTCGGCCTTCGGCGCGCGGCGGCTTTGTTCGAAGGCGACGCTTGGGTCCTCCTTCGGATCGACGAGCTTGTAGCTCGTCGCGGCGTTCTCCGGCAACCCCGCTTCGTCGTCCCGCACGCGGCGGAGCGAGTAGTTCGGCGTCTCGAGCTCGGGATTGCCGAGGATGACGACCTGAACCTTGCTCGCGTCCTGCAGCGACTGCACCCACTCGCGCTTCTCGTTGAGCACGTAGTTGGCGACGTCGAGCGGCAGCTGCGCGATGACCTTCGCCGTGCGGTCCTTGCGGGCCTCCTCGCCGACGAGCCGGAGCACCGCGAGCGCGAGCGACTCGACGCCGCGGACGTTACCGGTGCCGTTGCACCGCGGGCAGTTCGACTGCGTCGACTCCTCGAGCGACGGCCGCAGCCGCTGGCGCGACAGCTCGAGCAACCCGAAGCGTGAGATTCTGCCGATCTGGATCCGCGCGCGGTCGTGGCGCACGGCCTCGCGGAGGCGGTTCTCGACCTCGCGCTGGTTGCGCTGCGGCCCCATGTCGATGAAGTCGACGACGACGAGCCCGCCCAAGTCGCGGATCCTGAGCTGCCGGCCTACTTCTTCGGCGGCCTCGAGGTTGGTGTTGAGGGCCGTCTCCTCGATGTCCTCGCCCCTGGTGGAGCGCGCCGAGTTGACGTCGATCGCCGTCAGCGCCTCGGTGTGATCGATCACGATGCCGCCGCCCGACGGCAGCTGGACCTTGTGGTTGAACGCCGACTCGATCTGGCTCTCGATCTGGTAGCGCGTGAACAACGGCACCGTGGGGTCGTCGTAGTACTTGAGCTTGCGCACGCTCTGCGGCAGCACGCGCTCCATGAACTCGAGCGCATCCGCGTGCACCCCGGTGTCGTCGACCAGGATCTCGCCGATGCTGTCCGAGAAGTAGTCGCGCAGCGCCCGGACGATCGCGTTGCCTTCCTGGTAGATCAGGAACGGCGCGGGGCGCGTGACGACGACCGACTTGATCGCCTCCCAGACGCGCAGCAGGTAGTCCATGTCCCATTTGAGCTCTTCGGCGCTGCGGCCAACGCCGGCCGTACGCACGATGCAGCCCATCCCGTCGGGCGGGGCGAGCTCCTCGAGCGACTGGCGAACGATGTCCCGCTCCTCGCCTTGGATCCGGCGCGACACGCCGCCGGACCCCGCGTTGTTCGGCATCAGGACGATGAACCGTCCCGCGAGGCTGATGTAGGTCGTCAGCGCCGCACCCTTGGTGCCGCGCTCCTCCTTGTCGACCTGGACGACGATTTCCTGGCCTTCGCGGAGCACATCGCGGATCTGGACGCGCTCGCCGCCCTCGGGCTGGCGGACGAAATACTCGCTCGAGACTTCCTTGAGCGGCAGAAAGCCATGGCGCTGGACGCCGTAATCTACGAAGCAGGCCTCGAGACTCGGTTCGACCCGAGTGATCCGGCCTTTGTAGATGTTGGACTTGCGCTGTTCTCGGGTGGGTACCTCTATGTCGAGGTCATAGAGCTTCTGGCCATCGACCATGGCCACGCGCAACTCTTCTCGCTGAGTTGCATTGACTAACATTCGCTTCATAAGACTTGAGTCCCCTAGGGGCGTGCACGGAGCCTCGGGAGGTGACCGCGGTCTGCGAGTGAGTGAGCCAAACGCGCCCGACAGCGGCTTGCCGCGGGAGCGGAGGTCTTGAAGGACGTGCAGCTCGATCCGTCAATCGATCTTGGTTTTTGAGTTCGGTACGGAGAGCCATCGCCTTGCGCAGATCGCGGGGTCCGGAGTCCGGCCACCGACGATGAGATTTTCAACCTGACGGCCGCGTGGCGGCCTCCAGAGTGAGCTTCGGGTAGCCCCGCCGCTACAGGCGCGAGCATGACCCGTTAGGTACTATAACATAGACAATCCCGCACTCAATTCGTACACCTTTGAATCCACCGCAAAAAACCGCCAAGCCCACGGCCAGGCAGCAGAACGTCGACGAGGAGGCGGCCGGCCAGCGCCTCGACAACTTCTTGCTTGGGGAGCTCAAGGGGGTGCCGCGGAGCCACGTGTACCGATTGATTCGCTCCGGGCAGGTGCGTGTGAACTCGGGCCGCGTGAACCCCCGTTACCGGCTGCGCGCGGGGGATCGGGTGCGAGTACCGCCTGTGGCGGAGCGCGGGACGCGGCCGGTGGCGGCCGAGGGCGGCTCCCTCGACTGGCTGGAGCAGCGGGTGGTTTACGAGGACCCCCGGTTGCTGGTGCTCGACAAACCGGCCGGCCTCGCGGTGCACGGTGGTAGCGGGGTCAGCCTGGGTTGCATCGAAGCGCTGCGGGCCTTGCGGCCCGAGCTTCCGGACCTCGAGCTCGCCCATCGGCTGGACCGGGCCACCTCGGGGTGCCTGCTCGTCGCCAAGCGCCGCAGCGCCTTGCGGGTCCTGCATGCGCTGCTACGCGAAGGGCGGGTGTCGAAGCGCTATCTCACGCTCGTGCAGGGCAGGTGGCCGGCCGGCGTCAAAGACGTCGAGGCGCCGCTCGTCACCCGACGGCCGGCCTCGGAGGCGCGTGTCAAGGTCGACGCGGCCGGTAAGCCCGCCAAGAGCTCGTTCCGGTTGCTGGACACCTACGGCAAAACGGCGTCATTGCTCGAAGTCGCGATCGCCACCGGCCGCACGCATCAGATTCGCGTGCATGCAGCGCATTCGGGCCACCCGGTCGCGGGCGACGATCGCTACGGCGATCCCGAGTTCAACGCGAGCCTCGCCCGCCAAGGGCTGCGGAGGATGTTTCTGCACGCGCATGCGGTGGAGCTCGTCTGGCCCGACACCGGCGAGGAGTTCGCGGTCAGCGTGCCCCTGCCTGCGGAGCTCACGGCTTTCCTGACGACGCTCGAGCAGCCCGGCCGGCGAGCGGATCGAGCCCCGCCGACCTGAGGGTCGCCGCGAGCCAGATCAACGGCAGGCCGATCAGGGCCGTGGGGTCGGTCGACTCGATACGCTCGAACAGGGCCACCCCCAGGCTCTCGGACTTGAAGCTGCCCGCGCAGTCGAACGGCTCGTCGATCTCGAGGTAGCGCTCGAGCGCCGCGGTTGGGAGGCGGGCGAAGCGGACTTCGGTTCGGTCGACGTGCGACCACTCGGCGCCGGCGGCCGTGTCGAGGACCGTCACGGCCGTGTGGAACACGACGATATTCCCCTGCGCTGCCTCGAGCTGCCGCAGCGCGGTCGCCGCCCCGCCGGGCTTCCGCAGCACGACCCCGGCGAGCGACGCGACCTGGTCCGAGCCGATGACGACGGCATCGGCCGCCCGCACGCTGTGGGCTTTCGCCGCGGCGAGTCGCGCGGCGAGCTGTGGCGGGGCCTCGCCCGGAAGCGCCGCCTCGTCGACGCCGGGGGCCGCCGCCTCGAACGACAGCCCGAGGCGGCCGAGCAGCTCGCGGCGATACTTGGAAGTCGAGGCCAGAATCAATCTGCGCATACTTTCGAGGCTGCGTAACTTGCGGTTTTGACAGTAGAAACTCTGTCCCTTATCATGCGCCGCCTATGTCCGGCTCGCTGCACGTCTGGTACGGCCCGCACGATCTGGAAACGCTCGGGAAACGGCAAGTCACGCTCAGCGGCGAGCTCGAGCTCCGCAAGTTGGCGCGATTGGCCGAATTGCTCCACGACCCCGGTGGCCGCCCGTGCGGTGACGACGGCGGCAGTGTAGAAGCAAGCCTGCGATTCGAACAGCGCGGTGACGGTTGGCTCGGTGTAACGCTCGACTACGACGCGACGGTCGAGCTCACCTGCCAGCGTTGCCTCGAGCCGTTTCGGGAGCGGATCGCGGCACGAGTCGACATGGTGATCGCCGAGTCGGAGCCGGCCGCGACACCTGAGGGATTCGAGGTGTTCGAGCTCGACCACGGCCGATTGCTGCCGGCGCAGCTGATCGAGGACGAGCTGATCGTGTCGATCCCGCTCGTGCCGAAGCATGCCCGGGTCGAGGACTGTGGTAGCCTTGCCCGCGCTTTTGACGACGTCGACGCCGAGGCCGGAAGCGATCCGCCAGGCCCGGCCCCTTAGGACGGCAACGAGTAGTTTCGAGGAGAATCGCAAATGGCAGTACAAAAAAGCCGCAAGACGCCGTCTAGGCGTGGGATGCGTAGGGCGCACGACGCACTGACGGGTCCGACGTTGTCGGTGGATGCGACGACCGGCGAGACGCATCGCCGCCATCACGTGACGGCCGACGGCTACTATCGCGGACGGCAGGTCTTCGACGTTCCGCAAGACGCCGAGCAAGAATAGACTCGCACCCCGTGGTCGCCCCGTCAACGCCAGGAACTGGCGTTAACTAGCGAACCGGCGCGCCGGACTCACACTTACGTTTCTGCATCCTCAAGACCGATGAGTCGCAAGGTCACAATTGCGTTGGACGCAATGGGTGGCGACTGCGGTCCCGACTCCGTCGTGCCCGCGGCTCTCGCCGTTCTCGAGAAGGACGACTCCGCGAGCCTCACGCTCGTCGGGCTTCCGGCGGTCCTCGAGCAGGCCAAGCGCGCAGCCAACGACCGCTACGGCAATCGCCTCGGCTTTCGCGCGGCTTCCGAGGTCGTCGCGATGGACGAGCCGCCGGCGGACGCGCTGCGCAAAAAGAAGGACTCCTCGCTGCGCGTCGCGCTCGAGCTCGTGAAGAGCGCCGAAGCCGACGCCTGCGTGAGCTCGGGCAACACCGGCGCGCTGATGGCGACCGCGCGCTACGTGCTCAAGACCCTGCCCGGCATCGACCGGCCCGCGATCATCTCGGCGGTGCCGAGCTTGAAAGGTCGCACCTACATGCTCGACCTCGGTGCGAACGTGGGCTGCACGTCGCAGCACCTCCTGCAGTTCGCGCTCATGGGCTCGGTCGTGGCCGGCGACATGCTCGAGGTCGCGCGGCCGCGCGTCGGGTTGCTCAACATCGGGCAGGAAGACATCAAGGGCAACGACGTCGTCCGCGAGGCGGGCGAGCTGCTTGCACAGAGCGGCCTCAATTACACTGGATTCGTCGAAGGCGACGGCATCTTTCTCGCGGACGTCGACGTGGTCGTGAGCGACGGGTTCGTCGGCAACGTTGCGCTCAAGACGACGGAAGGTTTCGCTCGCCTCATCAGCTCGTATCTCAAGGAGGAATTCCGCCGCAACGTGTTCCGCAAGGCACAGGGCCTGATCGCCGGCTCGGCGCTCGAGTCGCTGCGCACGCGGCTCGATCCGCGCCGCTACAACGGTGCGAGCCTCGTGGGCTTGAACGGCGTAGTCTTGAAGAGCCACGGCTCGGCCGACAAGTTCGCGTTCGAGACGGCCGTTCAGACCGCGATCGTCGAAGCCCGTAAAGGCGTTCCCGTGCAGATCGGGCAACTCATCGAGACTCAACCGCAAGAATGTATTCACGCATAGCAGGCACGGGGAAGTACCTCCCGCAGAAGATCCTCACGAATTTCGACCTCGAGAAGATGGTCGACACTTCCGACGAGTGGATCCGCAGTAGGACTGGTATCGAGCGCCGCCACATCGCGGCAGACGACGAAGCCACGAGCGATCTCGCCGCTCACGCCGCGCGCGTGGCGATCGCCGATGCCGGGCTCACTCCCGCCGACATCGACTTCGTGCTCGTCGGCACCACGACCCCCGACCTGATCTTCCCGAACGTCTCATGCTTGCTGCAAGACAAGCTCGGCATTCGCGGCGGCCCCGCGTTCAGCATCGAGGCGGCGTGCACCGGCTTCCTCTACGCGTTGGTCGTGGCCGACCAGTTCGTGCGCAGCGGCCAGGCAAAGCGCGCGCTGGTCGTCGGCGCCGAGACGATGTCGCGAATCATCGATTGGAAGGACCGTGAGACCTGCGTGCTGTTCGGCGATGGCGCGGGCGCGGTGGTCCTCGAGGCCGCCGAGGAGCCGGGGATCATCTACTCGACCCTCGGGGCCGACGGCCGCTATCGCGAGCTGTTGTATGCCTCGAGCGGCGTCTCGACGCGCCACCGCGAGTCGTGGGAATTCGCGGCGCTCAAGATGAAAGGCAACGAGGTTTTCAAGGTCGCGGTGAAGACCCTCGAGAATCTCGTCGACGACGTCGTCGAGAAGACCAAGATCGAGAAGGGCCAGATCAACTGGCTGATCCCGCACCAAGCCAACCTGCGAATCATCTCCGCCACCGCGAAGCGGCTGAACATGCCGATGGAGCAGGTGATTCTCACCGTCAGCGAGCACGGCAACACGTCGGCGGCGTCCGTGCCGATGGCCCTCGATACCGCGATCCGCGACGGGCGGATCAAACGAGGCGATCTGCTGTTGCTCGAGGCGTTCGGCGGCGGGTTCACCTGGGGCGCGAGCCTCGTTCGTTACTAGCCGCCGGTTCGCACGCGACGGGGAGTTGCGAGCCAGCGCTCATTCCCACCTTCGCCAGCACGTATAATGCCGGCATGATTCGCGGAGTCTTCCCTCTGTTGTTGGCGTCGTCGCTGTGCGGCTTCGCGTCCGCGGCGCCCGCGGCCGAGTATTGGCTGTCGGGCGAGAACGAGGTGGTCGGCGAGACCGAGACCATCAGCGCCCGCTACGAAGACACGTTCGTGGCCCTCTCGCACCAGTACAACGTCGGCTACGAGGCGTTGCGCAGGGCCAATCCGGGCGTCGACGCCTGGCTCCCGGGTGAGGGCACGAAGATCGTCATCCCGAACCGCGCGGTGTTGCCGCGCGCGCCGCACCGGGGAATCGTGGTCAATGTCGCCGAATTGCGACTCTACTATTTCCCGGCCGTCTCGGGTCCGGTGCCCGAAGGGGTCGATCCGAAAGCGATCAAAGTGATCACCCATCCGATCGGCGTCGGCCGGCTCGACTGGAAGACGCCGCTCGGCACGACCACCGTGACCGGCAAGGTGGCGAACCCAACGTGGACTGTGCCGCAGTCGATTCGCGCCGAGCACGCGGAACGTGGCGATATCCTGCCGCGCGTCGTGCCGGCCGGTCCCGACAACCCGCTCGGCAAGTACGCTCTGCGCCTCGGGTTGCCGAGCTACATGATCCACGGCACCAACAAAGCCGTCGGTATCGGCATGCGCGTCACCCACGGCTGCATCCGTCTGTTCCCCGAAGACATCGAGACGATGTACAAGATGGTCCCCGTCGGCACGCCCGTGCGGATCGTGAACCAGCCGCACAAGCTCGGTTGGGGACCCGGCGGTTTGTATCTCGAGGCGCACCTCACGTTGGAGCAGGTCGCCGAGGCAGAGGACGGCCTCGACGAGGCCACGCCGCAGGGGGACGCGCAAACCCTTCCGCCCGAGGCGCAAGCCGCGGGAGAGCCCGAGTCGTTGCTGACTGCGCTTACGCGGGCTTACGTCGCCGCCACCGAAGAGCGCCGCGCCGACGTTCGCTGGGACTTCGCCGAGCAGGTCATGCAGGAGGCTCGCGGCGTGCCGGAGTTCGTTTCGGTCTCGCCCGTCGTCCCGGCCAGCGAGTCATTCGCGGCCGATCCCGCAACCGGGCGCTAACCCGGGCAAAAAAAAACCGCCAACTCTCGTTGGCGGCTTCGCATGCTGACCGATGCGGCTCTCGAGCCGCACCTGCCGATTTTATTAGTGTTAGCTCGCTTACTTCCTGGTCGATTGCTCGAACATGCGGTCGAGCCGCTGATTCGTAGCATCGCAGCACGCTTGTGCCGCCTGTGCCGCCTGCAGAGCCTGGTTCGCAGTGCTTTGAGCGCCGGAAGCAGCTTGTTGCGCCTGAGTCGCCGTGCGTTGTGCGGCGTTGGCCGCGTTTTGGGCAGCCTCGGCAGTGGCTTTCACCATGTCGAGTTGCTCCGGAGTGACATGCGCACAGCCGGTCACGAGGATCGCAAAGCCGCTGACGAGCGCCGCTGCCCGCAGAGCAGCCTGGATTTTTGTGGCCATTTGTATAACCCCTGACTTGAGTGACAAACCGCGACCATTATTTCCTAAAGCACTGACTCATGCAATTTCTAAAGCGTAGTGCTTTGTGACTAGTCATCAGGTTCGTTGCGGAAAACGAATGAGGATCTCTCACCGTGTTCGTTTTTGCCGAGCGAATTTCTTCGCGAGCATTGCGCACTTGACCCATTCGTTCTCGGGCTGTATATAGAGTCAGACTGGCTTTATATACAGGTCAAAGAGAATGCGTGATCTTACCCCGAGGCAAAGGCAAATTCTGACCCTGATTCAAAAAGTTATCAGCGACACCGGCATACCGCCGACGCGTGCCGAGATCGCCAAGTTCTTGAAGTTTCGTTCGGTGAACGCCGCGGAGGAGCATTTGCGGGCGCTCGAGCGCAAAGGAGTCCTCGAGCTGTTGCCGGGCACCTCCAGAGGAATTCGGCTCAAGGATTCGTTGCGTGATCAGTTGGGGTTGCCGCTTGTCGGACGAGTAGCGGCGGGCGCGCCGCTTTTGGCGCAAGAGCACATCGAGGCTCGCTATCAAATCGATCCCGATTTGTTCAAGAAGCCGCCGCACTTTCTGCTCAGAGTCCAAGGTATGAGTATGCGCGACGCCGGGATTTGGGACGGCGACTTGGTCGCCGTTCATCGAACGCCGGAGGTGCGCAATCGCCAGATCGTGGTAGCCCGTTTGGAGAACGAGGTCACGGTCAAACGCTACCGGCAAGAAGGACATCGAGTTTGGCTGCTGCCGGAGAATCCCGAGTTCGAGCCGATTCAGGTCGATTTGCGCGAGCAAACATTGACGATCGAAGGCGTCGTGGTCGGCGTGGTCAGAGATTCGATGAAATAATTTCGCCTCGCAGATTCGGCCACATGGAATTCGACGAACTGGGCTTGGGAGGGTTAGCGAGGCACGTTTGGCGAGGCACGGGCGGCCGGTCCACACGCACGGTTCTTTCCTCGGGGTTCCCAGCTCTCGATAGCCGTTTGCCGGGCGGCGGTTGGCCGCGTGGGGCGCTCATCGAGATCTTCGTGAGCCGCTATGGAATCGGCGAGCTCACGGTGTTGATTCCCGCGTTGGCGGCCCTGACACGGCCCGTTTTGGGCGAAGCTCCGAAATGGGTCGCCTGGATCGCTCCCCCGTTCATCCCGTACCCGCCCGCGCTCACGCAACGCGGAGTGCGAATCGAGAGCTTGTTGATGATCCATCCGTCGACGGGAGGCAAAGATCGACTTTGGGCCATCGAGCAAGTCGTGCGTTCCGGCACGAGCAGCGGAGTACTTGCTTGGCTTGCCGAAGCGGACGACGTCGTATTGCGGCGTTTGCAGCTGGCGACCGAGGAACGAGAGTGTTGGACCGTGCTGTTTCGGCCGGCAGAGGCTCTTGAAGCTCGCTCGCCGGCCGCGCTCAGGATTCGCCTTCTTCAATTATCGAAGGGTCAACTATCGAAGAGGCCCTCTTCGGAAGGAGCCTCTTCGGAAGGAGAATGTTCGCCAGGGCAATTCTCGCCAGGGCAATTCTCGGAAGCGCAATTCTCGGAAGGGATTCGGGTCGAGATCTTGAAATGCCGTGGGGGTCGTCCCTCCACGGTCGATCTCACCGAAAACGATTTCACTCGGATCGAGCCCCCAAAGGTGGCCGAGTAGTGGTGCAGGCGCATGCCACGATCTCTGCCATACCTCGATCTTTTTACTCGAGAGACGACGGCGTCGCCGCCTTCGGAGCCCAAGCGCGAGCGCCGCAAGCCGCAGCTGTGGATAGCCCTATGCTTGCCGAATTTGCCGTTCGAATCTCTGGCGAATGCGGCTTCGAACGATCCGGCGGCGGTCGTCGAGCAGCGGCAAGGGCAGGTCAGGGTCGTCGCGGTCAATGCGTACGCGCGTCGTTGCGGGATCGAGCCCGGCAGTAAGTTGAGCGCCGCGCGCGCGCTCGCCGCGTCGCTCGAAGTTTACGAACGGTCGGAGAGTCTCGAGCGTGCGAGCCTCGAGTCTCTGGCGGGCTGGTCGCAAAGCCTCACTCCGACCGTGAGCATCGCCGCTCCCGAAAGCGTGCTTCTCGAAGTGTCGGGAAGCCTGAAGCTCTTTCGCGATCTCGCCGCGATCAAGACGAGGCTTGCGGCAGAAGTGCACCGTCGTCGATTCGCCGCGCGGCTCTGCGCCGCGCCCACGGGAACGGCGGCACTGTGGCTCGCGCGTGCCGCGGCGGCGGACGTGCCCGACATGAGCGAGCTGCCGGGAAAGCTGGGAGCGCTGCCGATCTCGGTCGCGTATTGGCCCGACGCCGTCCAAACGATGTTGCGCGATCTCGGAATCCGCACCCTCGGCGAATGCTTGCGGCTGCCCCGCGACGGGTTCGCGCGCAGGGCGGGAGAGAGTTGCTTACGCGAGCTCGATCTCGCTTTGGGCCGACGCGTCGACCTGCGCCGGGAGCTCGCGGTGCCGGAGCGTTGGCGCGCGATTTGCGATTTGCAAGAAGAGACCGCGGATTGCGCGTTTTTCATGCAAGCGCTCGAGCGCCTGCTCGATCGTTTGACGGCCGATCTGCGCCGACGGCAGGCTCAAGTGCGGACCCTGCGGGTCACGTTCCGACACTTGCGCCGTCCGCCGACCTCGGAAGATTTCGATTTGGCGTGCCCGGCTCACGAGCGCGAGCGCCTCGCGAATCTGCTCCGTGATCGGATCGAGCGAATCGCGCTGCCGGCGCCGGTCATCGCAATCGCTTTGAGCACGGGATCCTTCGAGGCGCTGCGTCTCGACGAAACGGACTTGTTCGTGAAAACGTCGGCCACCACCGCGGCTCGAGCTCTCCTCGAACGCCTGCGCGGCCGTTTCGGCGCGGCATCGATCCACGGTATGGGACTTACGCCCGAGCATCGGCCGGAACGTGCTTGGACGAAGGTCGACTCCTTCGACGGCGCGGCGGGTGCCGGCGAGCCGTCGCGACACGCCCGGCCGCTGTGGTTGCTGCTCGATCCTGTGCCTCTGGCGTCTCCGGAAGCTCGTCGCTATTACGGGGGTAGAGTGCATTTGAGCTCCGGTCCGGAACGCATCGAAAGCGGTTGGTGGGATCAGCAAGACGTCGGCAGGGATTACTACGTCGCGGTGAGCTCGGAAGGGCAACGGCTCTGGGTGTATCGGCATCGAGAGCGCCGCGATTGGCACTTGCACGGTCTGTTCGGTTGAGCCCTCTTCGTTGAACCATGGCGCAACCCAAGCGAACGAACGGCGGCGGCTACGCCGAGCTTCACTGCCTCAGCAATTTCTCGTTCCTGCGCGGCGCTTCGCATCCCGTCGAGCTGGTGACGACGGCGGTCGAGCTCGGCTATGCGGGGCTCGCCTTGACCGACGAGTGCTCGATGGCCGGCGTCGTGCGCGCCCACGGCGCGGCGAAAAAACTTTCGTTCAACCTCATGATCGGCAGCGAGATCACCTTCGTCGACGGCTTGAAGGTCGTGGCGCTCGCCGTCGACCGCGAGGCGTACGCCGCGCTCTGCCGCCTGATCACCGCGGGCAGGCGTGCCGCGCCGAAAGGCACGTACGAGCTCAATCGCGACGATCTCGCGCGCTGCCTGCAGAGCTCGGGTTGTCTGCTCCTGTGGCTTCCCCACCAGGCGGATGAAAGCGCTCTGCTCGCGACGGGCGCGTGGCTGAAAGAACGTTTTGCCGAGCGCATTTGGATCGCGGCCGAGCTCTTGAACGACGGCAACGATCGACGTCGGCTCGCCGAGCTCCGCGGCGCCGGCAAGAGTCTCGGCCTGCGTCTCGTCGCGAGCGGCAACGTGCACATGCACCGCCGCGAGCGCCGTAAGCTGCAAGACACGCTGACCGCCATCCGCCTGCAAGCTCCGATCGACAAGCTCGGCTTCGAGCTGCAGCCGAACGCCGAACGGTGCTTGCGGCCGCTGTCAGAGCTCGAGCGCCGCTATCCGCAGGAGCTGCTCGCGGAGACGCTCGCCATCCTCGAGCGCGGCGCGTTTTCTCTCGACGAGCTGCGTTACGAATATCCGCGCGAGCTCGTGCCGAGCGGGGAGACGCCCGCGAGCCATCTCCGCAAGCTCACGGAGCAGGGCGCCCGCTGGCGTTGGCCCGAGGGAGCGCCGCCCAATGCCTGCGCGCTCATCGAGCACGAGCTCGCGCTGATCGCCGACCTGCGTTACGAGGCCTATTTCCTCACCGTGCACGACATCGTGCGCTACGCGCGCGGCGTCGGCATTCTGTGTCAGGGCAGGGGCTCCGCGGCCAACTCCGTGGTGTGTTTTTGTCTCGGGATCACCGAGGTGGATCCGGCCCGCATGCAGATGCTCGTCGAGCGCTTCATATCCAAGGAGCGCAACGAGCCGCCGGACATCGACGTGGACTTCGAGCACGAGCGGCGCGAGGAGGTCATCCAATATATCTATCGAAAATACTCGCGCGAGCGGGCCGCGATCGCGGCCACGGTGATCACCTATCGGCCGAAGAGCGCGATTCGCGACGTCGGCAAGGCGCTCGGTCTCGACGAGCCGCAGGTCACGGCGCTCGCGAGGTCGCTGCAATGGTGGGACGGCAGCGGCATCGTTGCCGAGCGAATCGCCGCCGCGGGCTTCGACGCCGGCAACCCCTTGATCCAAAATTGGCTCGAGCTCACGGAGACGCTGATCGGCTTTCCGCGGCATCTTTCGCAGCACGTTGGCGGCTTCGTGATCGCCGAGCGGCCGCTCGACGAGCTCGTGCCTGTCGAAAACGCCACGATGCCGGAGCGCACGGTCATCCAATGGGACAAAGACGATCTCGAGGAGCTCGGGCTGCTCAAGGTCGACGTCCTGGGGCTCGGGATGCTCTCCGCGATTCGCCGCAGCTTCGATCTCATCGAGCGCTGGGACGGGCGCAAGCTCACGATCGCTACCACGCCGCCCGAGGACCCGGAAGTCTACGAAATGATCTCGCGCGCCGACACGATGGGCGTGTTCCAGATCGAGTCGCGCGCGCAAATGGCGATGCTGCCGCGGCTCAAGCCCAAGAAGTATTTCGATTTGGTCATCGAGGTCGCGCTCGTGCGTCCGGGACCGATTCAAGGCGACATGGTGCATCCGTACCTGCGGCGCCGTAACGGCGAGGAGCCCGTGACCTATCCGAGCGAGGACGTGCGCAAAGTGCTCGAGCGCACGCTGGGCGTGCCGATTTTCCAGGAGCAAGTCATGCAGCTCGCGATCGTGGCGGCCGGGTTCACGGCGGGGGAGGCGGACGCGCTGCGGCGGGCGATGGCTGCATGGCGGCGCAGCGGCGAGCTCGAGCGTTTCGAGCAGCGCTTGATCGTCGGTATGACGCAGAGGAACTACAGCCGCGAGTTCGCGGAACGAATTTTCAGCCAGATCAAAGGATTCGGCGAGTATGGTTTTCCGCTGTCCCATGCCGCGAGCTTCGCGCTGCTCGTCTACGTGTCGGCGTGGCTCAAGCATTACGAGCCCGCCGTCTTTTGCTGCGCCTTGCTCAACAGCCAACCGATGGGCTTCTACGCTCCTCAGCAATTGGTGCGCTCGGCTTGTGAGCACGGCGTGGAGGTGCGGCCGGCCGACATCAACCGCAGCGAGTGGGAATCCACGCTGGAACGCCGCGACGACGGCCGGCCGGCGCTGCGGCTCGGGTTGCATCGCGTCAAAGGCCTCTCGGCGGAAGGCGGCAAGCGCGTCGCGCAGATGCGAACGGAACGGCCGTTCGCCGACGTGGCGGATCTCGCCGCCCGGTCCGGGCTCGGCGGCCGCGACTTGGGCGCGCTCGCCGCGGCCGGCGCGTTGAAGTCGCTCGCGAGCAACCGGCATCAGGCTCGTTGGGACGTGGCGGGCGTCGACGAGCCCACCGAGCTGTTCGGTCGCATGCGGTTCAACGAGGCCGTGCCCATGCTGCGGCGGCCCACGGAGGGGGAGGACATCACGGCCGACTATCGCCATCTGGGCTTGAGCCTCGGCCGGCATCCGCTCGCGCTGTTACGCCGCCGCCTCGACGCGCTGCACGTGCTCGACGCGCGCTCCGTCGCGGCGCTCCCACACGGGGCAAGGGTTCGGAGCGCCGGAGTCGTGATCACGAGGCAGCGGCCGTCGAGCGCGTCCGGCGTCACATTCGTCACATTGGAGGACGAGACCGGTTACTTGAACCTCGTTGTCTGGGAAAGCCTCGCGCAGAGCGCCAGGAGCGCGCTACTAGGCGCCGCATTGCTCGGAGTCGTGGGGAAAGTGCAGAAGGAGGGTGCGGTCTTACACGTGATCGCAGAGCGGCTCTACGATCACAGCGAATTGCTCGGCGATCTCGTCACCCGCTCGCGCGACTTTCATTGATTCGCGGCGTGTCGTTCGCCCACGCCTGTCGCCAGATTGCGACGCCGCGCAAAATCTCGCCGCGTCAAACTTCGTAATCGTCGAAGTCCTCGAGCTCGCGCTTCGAGCGTTTCCGCTCCATGAGGTCCTCCAGACGGCGCTTCGCGGCCTGCTCGCTGCCCGGCCCGTGCACGTCCTGAACCTCGAGCTCGTGAATCAGCTCTTCGACGTTGATCTCGACGGACGCGTCTCCCACGTTGTCCGTGTCGGCGGCTGGCACTTCTTCGGTGACGACGGTCTCTTCGGCCTCCTCCGATTCCTCGGACTCTTCCTCGAGATCCTCTTCGTCTTCCGACTCTTTGAGCTTCATCCTCCCCTCCGTCTGAGTCGGGTGGGCAAATCGCGATGGCCGTTTTATAAACCCAAGCTAGGACCTTGGCAATACCCCCGCGGGCGCGCTGTGAACCGAAGCACAAACGCGAAAAAAAAGCCTGCACGCAATGAGCGCGCCTCAACGCACGAGCTGATTTATCTGGAAAATCGGCAACAAGATCGCCATGACGATCGCGAGCACCATGAGCCCCATGACGATGATCAACAACGGCTCGAGCACGCTCAGCATCGTGGAGAGCAGGCTGTCGATCTCGCTCTCCTGGTGATTGGCCGCGCGCTCGAGCATCTGGTCGAGCTCGCCGCTCGCCTCGCCGCTCGAGATCAAATGGACGCTCATCGGCGGGAACAGCTTGGACTGGCTCAGCGAGCGGCCGATCGCGCCGCCCTCGCGCACGCGGACCGCGGCCTCATCCACCGCAGCGCGCATCGGCAGGTTCGCGATCACCGACGCGCTGATGCGCAGCGCCTCGAGCGCGGGCACGCCGCTCGCCGTCAGGATGCTCAGGGTGCGCGTAAAGCGTCCCGTGTTCACGCCGCGCGTAACCCGGCCGAAGATCGGGGCCTTGAGTAGCCACCAGTGCAGACGGCGCCGAATTGCGTCGACGCGCAGGGCCCGCCGCGCGGCGACCACCGCGAGCACGATTCCGACGATCAGCAGCGGCCACCAATGCAGCAGGAAGTCGGAGAGCGCGATCAGGGCGCGGGTGAGCAGCGGCAGCTGCTGACCCGTGGTGCGGAACACGTCCACGACCTTCGGCACCACGTACACGAGCATCAGCGTGACGATGAGGAGCGCGATGGTCACGAGGACGATAGGGTAGACCATCGCCTGCAGGATCTTCTGCCGCAGGCTGTGCCGGGACTCGGTATAGTCGGCCAGCCGCTCGAGCACGTTGTCGAGCTGCCCCGCCTGCTCGCCGGCGGACACGGTCGCCCGATAGACCACCGGGAAGGCGTGCGGATAGTCCTCGAGGCCCGCGGCAAGCGTATGACCCTCCAGCACTTTGGCGCGAACGCCCAAGATGATGCTCTTGAGCCGCGCCTTCTCCGTATGCTCGCTGACCGCTAGCAGCGCCTCCTCGAGCGGGAGCCCGGCGCGTACCAGAGTGGCGAGCTGGCGCGTCAAGAGCGCAAGGTCGAGGCCTGAGATGCCGCGGCGCACCGTGAATTGCCGGCGTGCGGTACGCTCGTGCGCTTCCACCTCGCCGACGTCGACCGGCAGGAGCTGCCGCTCGCGAAGCAACTGGCGCACGTGCCGCGGAGTGTCGCCTTCGAGAACCCCGCGGTGCTCCTTGCCGCCCGCGTCGACGGCGACGTACTGATAGGCGCCCATCAGTCGCTCCGCGTGACCCGGAGGACCTCCTCGAGCGTCGTGGCGCCGGCGAGGATCCTGCGGACGCCGTCATCGCGAATGCTGGGCGTGAGCGTGCGCGCGTAGCGCTCGAGCTCGTGCTCGGCGGCGCCGTCATGGATCATCGTGCGCATCGTGTTGTCGACCTTCACGAGCTCGTAGATGCCCGTGCGGCCTGTATAGCCGAGATCGTCCGGCGGTGCGCGGTACAGCGTCGGCAGCTCCGCGCCGGGGTCGAGGTTCAACAGGCGGGCCTCGTACTCGGTCGCGCGGTACGGGATACGGGTCGCCGGGTCGAGCACGCGCACGAGCCGCTGCGCCAGCACGCCGATCAAGCTCGACGACAGCAGGAATGGCTCGACCCCCATGTCCCGGAGCCGCGTGACCGCGCCGACCGCGGTGTTCGTGTGCAGCGTCGACAGCACGAGGTGGCCCGTCAGGCTCGCCTGCACGGCGATCTCGGCCGTCTCGAGGTCGCGGATCTCGCCGACCATCACGACGTCCGGGTCTTGGCGCAGGATCGCGCGCAGCCCGCGCGCGAAGGTCATCTCCACTTTCGTGTTCACTTGAGTCTGGCCGATGCCGTCGATGTGGTATTCGATCGGATCCTCGACCGTGAGGATGTTCTGGCTCAAGTCGTTGATGCGCTCGAGGGCCGCGTACAACGTGGTGGTCTTGCCGGAGCCGGTGGGACCGGTCACGAGCAGGATCCCGTGCGGGCGATGCACGAGCTCGTCCATCGCGGTCTGGTCCCTGTCCGACATCCCGAGGTGCGAGAGCGTCAAGCGCCCCGCCTGCTTGTCGAGCAAGCGCAGCACCACGCGCTCGCCGTGGCCCGACGGAATCGTCGACACGCGGACGTCGACGGCGCGGCCCGCGATCCTGAGCGAGATACGGCCGTCCTGCGGCAAACGCTTCTCGGCGATGTCGAGCTTCGACATGACCTTGATGCGCGACACGACGATCGGCGCGACGGCGCGCTTCGATTGCAGCACCTCGCGCAGGATACCGTCGATCCGGAACCGCACCGTCATGCGGTTCTCGAACGGCTCGATATGGATATCGGAGGCGTTGTCCTTGACGGCTTGTGTCAACAGCGCGTTGATCAAGCGGATGATCGGGGCCTCGTCGTCGCTGTCGATGAGGTCGGACGGCTCGGGCAGTTGCTGGGCGACGAGGAGCAGGTTGTCCTCGTCGTCGAGGCCTTCGACCATCGTCATCGCGGCGCCGCTCTCGTAGGCCGCCTGGATGCGGGCGTCGAAGGACTGCGGGTCGACCTCGGCGAAGGTCACGGGCCGGCCGGCGTAGCGTCGCACCTCGGCCAGGCTGAGCGGCGAGGCGCCCGTGCGGTAGATCGCGTGCACGACGCCGTCGCGGAGCTCTTGGATCAGCACGCCATGGCGTTTCGCGAAGGCGAACGGCAGATGGCGGATCTGCTCGCCGCCCGCGGCGGCCGCGCCCTCTTGGGCGGGCTCGCTATCGAGGTTGGCCGCCATCGGGCTTGGTTGTGGTCTGGGTGGAGGTGTCGGACGGGCTCACGGCGGGCGCCGGCCCGGTGGCTTCGGGCTCCGGCGGACCCTCGGGGAACGGCGGTAGCTGCGGCTGCGGCTCTGTGCGCATCAGACCGACCGGCTTGCTGGCCATCTGCCGCTGGATCTCCGTGACGAGCTGGTACTTGCTGTTCGTCTGGAAACGCGCGTCCTGTCGATTCCGCAGGATCGTCGGCCGGATGAACACCATCAGATTGGACTTGTCGTGGTCCGTCTTGCGCGCCCTGAACAGCCAGCCCAAGCCCGGAATTCGGCCGAGGCCCGGCACTCGCTGCTCGTTCTGCCGCAGCTGATCGTCGCTCAGCCCGCCGAGGACCAGGATGTCGCCGTCGTCGACGAACACCGCCGTTGTGATCGTGCGCTTGTTGGTCACGAGGTCGACGGCGCCCGAGGCGCTGCCGCTGATGCTCGACGTCTCCTGCTCGATGACGAGCTTCACGCCGTTGCCTTCGTTGATCTGCGGCTTGATCTTCAACCTCGTGCCGACTTCCTCACGCTGGATCGTGGTGAACGGGTTCACCGTGTTGTTGTTTCCGCCGCCGCCGCCGTTGGCGCCGCCGTTCGTGTACTGGCCGCTGATGAACGGCACCTCTTGGCCGACCTTGATCTCGGCCTCCTCATTGTCGAGCGTCACGATCGTCGGCGTCGAGACGATGTTCGTGTCGGCATCGCCGCGCAGGGCCGAGATGATGGCGGCCCAGCTCGTGCCGCCGTCACGGATGTGGCCTAGCCCGAGCGTGAGCCCGTCGGCGATCAGGTTGGGACTCGGCGAGGTGCCGGACGACGCGGTGCCGAGCTGGACGATGCCCCCGGTGGTGCTGCTGAAGTTCGTGAGGCCGACGGCGCGATCGTTGTCGGCGCCGTTGACGGCCCAGGTCACGCCGAGCTCGGCGGCCTTCTTCTGGGTGAGCTCGACGATGATCGCGTCCACCTGCACTTGATAGCGCTGGATGTCGATCTGCCTGATCACGGCGAGCATATCCTGGCGGACCCGCTCGGGCGCGTTGATGATCAGTGCATTCGTCCCCGGGTCGGCCCAGATCGTAACGGGCCCTTTGCCGGGCACCGCCGCGGCGCCTTCGCCGCCCGGAGCCGCGGGCGCCGCTCCTCCGCCTCCGCCGCCGCCTCCGCCGAATTGCGCCTGGAGCTTGGTGGCGAGGTCCTCGGCGTCCGCGTAGTTCAGGTACATCACGAGCGTGTCGCCGCCTTGCGCCGACGGCGTGTCGAGATGGGCGATCAACGCGCGGTACTGCAGGCGTGTGGGCCCGGCGCCGCTCAACAGCACGCTGTTCGTGCGGGTGTCGGCGATGGCCTGAATCGGCGGCGTGCCGCCGGCGGCCTGCGCGGCCTGGTTCAGCTGCCCCAAGGTACGCACGACCTCGTCGGCCGCCGCGTTCTCGAGCGGGATCACCTCGATGTCGGTGGTTCCGACCGTGTCGAGGCGGCGGATGATGCTGATGATTCGGTTCAAGTTGTTCGCGCGGTCGGCGATGAGCAGCGCGTTTGCGGCGGGAACGGCGGCGAGGTGTGCCGACTGCGGCAGCAGAGGCCGCAGCACCGGCACGAGCTGGGTCGCGCCGACGTTGTTGAGAACGATCGCCTGCGTGATGAAGTCCGCGCCTTGACCGGTGCGGGCGTTCGCGTCCGGCACGACTTCGATCGCGCCGCCGGACTCGAGCGGCACGAAGCCGTGGACCTCGAGCATCGCCACGAACAGCTGGTAGAACGCGTCGGCCGACAACGGTCCGTTCGAGAACACCGTGACCTGGGCGCGGACGCGCGGGTCGAGGATGATCGTCTTGCCGGTGATTTGCGAGACCTGGTCGACGATCGCGCGGATGTCGGCGTCGCGATAATTCGCCGTGTATTGGACGCCCGCCTGCGGCTGGGCTTGCGCGAGGCCCGAGACGGCGAGGGCGAGCCCGAGGAACGCAGCCAGGTGGATCGTAGTGGGTGTGCGCGGTCTCGGCGCGACCGCGCGTGGCGCCGCCGGCGGCGTCACTCGCGGCCCTCGCGGAGGTTTTGCAGTTGACTCGTGTCGATCACGATCACTTGCGGGGAGCCGTCGCGGAGCACCGTCACGTTCGCCATGGTCGCCTCGCCGAGCGATTCGAAGACCTGCAGCCCCTTGCCGGGGTCATCGAGCACCGTGCCGTTGATGTCGGTGACGACGTCGCCTGCTTTGAGACCGAGCGCCTCGAAGGTTTCCTTGTCGCGCCCGGGATTGACGCGAAACCCGACCACTTGGCCGCCGTCGATCGCCGGTGCGAGGCGGATGATGTCGGTGAGCTTGGTCGCATTTTGGCTGATGACCTGACGCAGCGTGTCGTTCTGGGCGGGCGCGGCCGCCGGCGGTAGAAACGACGCGCCCGCGCGGGTCGCGGGGGAGCCCGCCGGGCCGGTTCCTTGCTGCTTCGGCAGTCGGAGCGTCTCGAGCCGGTCACCGCGGTTGAGCAGCACGCGGTCGGCGTAGACGGAGTTGAGCGTCGTGCCGTTCGCGTTCTCGATCTCTTGCCCCACCTGATACGTGCGATCCTCGCCACTATTGCTCGAGATGATCACCGTTCCGCGGCCTTCGCTGTCGAACGCCAAGATGCCTTTCAACGTGACGCTCAACGTGGTGTCGGGAGCGTCGACGACGGCCGGTTGGATGACCGCCGTCGAGGACTGCTTCGGCGCCTCGCCGAACAGATGCGAGCTTGAAAGCGCGCCGTAATCCCCCAATGCTTGGTTGGCAGGCGCCGAGCTTGGCGGCGCGGGCACGACGATCATCGCGCCGCTCGATCCCGGCACGAGAGCCCAAGTGAGCCCCGCGACCTGGTAGGCGATTGCGATGACCAAAACGGCCGTGATGCCCGGCGGGAGGTAGCGGTTGGCGACGCCGAGCCACTGCTCGGGCGGTTGCGCTCTCCACTGAGCGAGGAGTTTCGCGACATCCATACTTGATGTTCGACTCCGGCCGGAGTGGATTTGACTAACCATCATAGGTCAGCTCCGATGTGGGTAACAAGTGACTGAATTCACGGACACTGTATGTTTTCAGAGACGGAACGCGAACGCGTTCCGCATGCTGGTTCAAGCTCCCCGATTCTCTTTGAATCGCCCCTCGACTTGCGCCTTTAAATTGACCCGTAATGGTCGATAGAATTCCCTAGGAGATGACCGACCGGTTCAAAGTTGGCAGGGATGACGATCACGGCCTCGTGACGGAAGAGGCCAAGCCACGCCTAAAGCGCCCACCCCTGTACCGAGTGATTCTACTTAATGACGATTACACTCCGATGGAGTTCGTGGTCCAAGTGCTCGAGAAGGTGTTTTCGCTCGACCGGACGACCGCGACGCGGATCATGCTCGAGGTCCACACCAAGGGAAAAGGAGTCTGCGGCGTCTATACCTATGAGATTGCCGAGACGAAAGTCGCGCAGGTCACGGGCTTGGCCCAGCAGCACCAACATCCGCTGCTCTGTACCATGGAAGAAACCTGATGCTATCCAGTGAGCTCGAATATTGTCTAAACGATGCTTTTCAGCGCGCGCGTGAAGAGCGTCACGAATTCATCACCGTCGAGCACCTGCTGCTCGCGCTGCTCGACACGCCCCAGGTGGTCGAGGTGCTGCGCGCGTGCGGCACGGACCTCCCGAGGCTGCGCCGCGAGCTCAAGGACTTCATAGACGACTCCACGCCGCGGCTGCGCGGCGAGGACGACGCCGAGGTGCAGCCGACGCTGGGTTTCCAGCGCGTGCTGCAGCGCGCGGTGTTCCACGTGCAGTCGAGCGGCCGAAAAGAGGTCACTCCGGTCAACGTGCTCGTCGCGATCTTCGGCGAGAAGCAGTCGCAGGCGGTGTACTTGCTCGGGCTGCAGGACGTCGCCCGGCTCGACGTCGTGAATTTCGTCTCGCACGGCGTGCCCAAGATCCAAGACGCGAAGGCCGAGGGCGACGAGGCGGCCGTCGAAGGCGAGCGCGGCGGCGAGAGCCCGCTCGAGCGGTTCACCACGAATCTGAACGCGCTCGCCGAGGCGGGCAAGATCGATCCTCTGATCGGCCGGCAGCTCGAGATCGAGCGCACCGTGCAGATCCTCTGCCGCCGCCGCAAGAACAACCCGCTGTATGTCGGCGAGGCTGGTGTCGGCAAGACGGCGCTCGCCGAAGGGCTCGCGCGCCTCATCGTCGAAGGCAAGGTGCCCGACATTCTTCGGCAGTGCACGATCTACGCGCTCGACATGGGCTCGTTGATCGCGGGCACCAAGTACCGCGGCGATTTCGAGAAGCGGTTGAAGGGCGTCGTCGCCGGTCTCAAGAAGCAGCCGGGTGCGATCCTGTTCATCGACGAGATTCACACCGTCATCGGGGCGGGAGCGGCGTCGGGCGGCGTGATGGACGCGTCCAACCTCATCAAGCCGGTGCTCGCGAGCGGCGAGCTGCGCTGCATCGGTTCCACCACCTACACCGAGTTTCGCGGCATCTTCGAGAAGGATCACGCGCTCGCTCGGCGGTTCCAGAAGATCGACGTCGTCGAACCCTCGGTGCAGGAGACGATCGAGATCCTGCGCGGGCTCAAGAGCCGATTCGAGGAGCATCACGGGATCACGTACACGGACGAGGCGCTGCGGGTCGCCGTCGAGCTTTCCGCCAAGCACATCAACGATCGTCATTTGCCCGACAAGGCGATCGACGTCATCGACGAGGCCGGCGCGTTTTGCCGGCTGCAGCCGGAGGCCACGCGCCAGAAGGTCGTCGATGTCGAGCTCGTGCAGAACATCGTCGCGAAGATTGCGCGGATCCCGCCGAAGAACGTGTCGGCGTCGGATCGCGACGTGCTGAAGCATATCGAGCGCGATCTCAAGCTCGTGATCTTCGGCCAGGATCGCGCGATCGGCGCGCTCGCGTCCGCCATCAAGATGGCGCGCTCGGGTTTGGGCGACGAGCGCCGGCCCGTCGGCTCGTTCCTGTTCTCCGGGCCCACGGGCGTCGGCAAGACCGAGGTCACGCGCCAGCTCGCGCTCACGATGGGCGTCGAGCTCATCCGTTTCGACATGTCGGAGTACATGGAACGGCACACGGTGTCGCGGCTGATCGGCGCGCCGCCAGGCTACGTGGGCTTTGATCAGGGCGGCTTGCTCACCGAGGCGATCACGAAGCACCCGCATTGCGTGCTGCTGTTCGACGAGATCGAGAAGGCGCACCCGGAAGTGTTCAACCTGCTCCTCCAGGTCATGGATCACGGCACGCTCACCGACAACAACGGCCGCAAGGCCGACTTCCGCAACGTCACCATCGTGATGACCACGAATGCGGGCGCGCAGGAGGCGAGCCGCGCGTCGGTCGGGTTCACGCTGCAAGATCATTCGACCGACGCGATGGAGGTGCTGAAGAAGCTGTTCTCGCCGGAGTTCCGCAATCGGCTCGACGCGATCATCCCGTTCGAGCCGCTCGACGAGCTATCGGTGGCCCGCGTCGTCGACAAGCTCATCGTCGAGCTCGAGGCGCAGCTCGACAAGAACCAGGTCACGATCGAGCTCCATCCCGCGGCGCGCGAGTGGGTTGCGAAGCGCGGCTACGACAAGAAGATGGGTGCTCGGCCGATGGCGCGCGTGATCCAGGAGCACATCAAGCGGCCGCTCGCCGAGGAGCTGCTGTTCGGCAAGCTCACCCAAGGCGGGCACGTTCGCGTGGAGGTTGCGCCGGGCGGCGAGGGCTTGGTGCTGATACCGGAGCCGCTCACGCCGGAGCTCGAGCACTTGCCGGAGATCATCGAGCCGGGCGCGGCAGCCCGCGGCGGTGCGCCAAAACCGTCGTCCGACGGGCCCGCGCCGCGCCGCGACGGCGAGATCGCGCGCAATTCGCTCGACGAGCTGCGCAAGCTCGTCAAGGACGGCAAGCTGGTCGAACGCGAGGACGGCGGCTCGGAGAAGAGCTAGCGCGCGCGGTAGACGATGCGACCTTTGGTGAGATCGTAAGGCGTGAGCTCGACGGTGACCGCGTCACCTTTCAAGATACGGATGTAGTGCTTGCGCATCTTGCCGGAGATGTGTGCAGTGACCACGTGGCCGTTCTCGAGCTCGACGCGAAACGTCGTGTTCGGCAGTGTCTCCACCACCGTGCCTTCCATCTGAATTGCTTCTTCTTTTGCCATTTCGCAACAGTCGCGCGCCCGAGGCGCGGCGCATTGTTGCATACCGGAAGTGAGCGCGGCAAACGCGCGCCGCCCCGCGCGAGCCGTTCGCAAGGCCGCTAAGGAATGGGCGCCCGCCAGACCTCCGGCGGGCCCGCGGGCTCGCAGTAGCGCTCGAGCAGACCTAAGAATTCGCGGCGTGGGATCGCGCGCGCGCCGAGACTCGCCATGTGCTCCGACGCGACTTGGCAATCGATCAACGCGAAGCCGCGCTGCTCGAGAAACCGCACCGTTCCGACGAGCGCAACCTTCGACGCGTCGGTGACGCGCGCGAACATCGATTCGCCGAAGAACACTCGGCCGATCGCGACACCGTACAGCCCGCCCACGAGCTCGCCGGCCCGCCAAGTCTCGAACGAGTGCGCCCAACCCATGCGATGCAGGCGGCCGTAGGCGCGCGCCATGTCCGACGTGATCCAAGTGGCGTCGGTGTAGCGACGCGGCCCCGCGCAGCCGGCGATCACCTCGTCGAACGCGCTGTCGACGCGCAGCTCGAACCCTCCTTTAATAAGGGAGCGCCGCAGGCTGCGGGACACACGGAGCTCCGCGGGCCAGAGCACGGCGCGGGGATCGGGGCTCCACCACAGGATCGGCTGGCCCTCTTCGTACCACGGGAAGATGCCGCGGATGTAGGCGCCGAGCAGCCGGCCGGGCTCGAGGTCGCCGCCCGCCGCGAGCAAGCCGTTGGGCTCGGTCAGCGCGGCGTTCGGGCTCGGAAATCGGTCCACGGCGTCCGCCCGCGTGAGCCACCGCGGCACGCTCATGGCGGGAGCCGGCTCATGTCGGCGCGGCGCCCGCGTCCTGCCGATACGGCACGTGCTCGTCGAGCTCCTCGATGTAGGCGTCGACGTGGGGCGTCTCGCGCAGGAGGAAGTCGGCCACCGCGGCGTGGAACGCCGGGTCGCGGAGCCAGTGGCTCGACCAAGTCGCCTGCGGCGTGAAGCCGCGGGCGATCTTGTGCTCGCCCTGCGTGCCGGGCTCGAACGTGCGGATGCCTTCGCGGATACAGTACTCGATGCCTTGGTGGTAGCACGTCTCGAAGTGCAGGCTGTGGAAGTCGGCGGCGCTGCCCCAGTAGCGGCCGTAGAGCGTGTCCGCGCCGCGAAAGCAGATTGCTGCGGCGATGGGCTTGCCCTGATGCCGCGCGAGCACGATCAGCACGCTCTCGGGCGCCGTGCGCGCGATCTCGTCGAAGAATGCGCGGTTGAGATAAGGCGGCCGACCGCGGCGCAGGAACGTGCGCGAGTAGAACGCGAAGATCGCGTCCCATTCCGCGCGCGTGGGTTGGTCGCCGCGCAGATGCTCGAACACGACGCCCGCCTCGGCCACGCGGCGGCGCTCGCGGCGCGCCTTCTTGCGCTTCTCCGAGCTGAATCGCGAAAGAAAGTCCTCGAAGTCGGCGTAGCCGTCGTTGTGCCAATGGAACTGACAGCCTTTGCGGGTCAGGAATCCCTCGCCGTCGAGCAACCGGCGCTCCGCGTCGGTCGGGAACAGCACGTGCACGGACGAGGCGCCGATCTCGCCCGCAAGCGATCGTGCGCCGCGCACCAGGGCCGCTCCGACGGCGGCGGCGTCGCATCCCGAGCGCGTCAACAGGCGCGCCCCGGTGGCGGGGGTGAACGGCACGCCCGCGACGAGCTTTGGATAATAGGGGCGTCCGGCGCGCTCATAGGCGTCGGCCCACCCCCAGTCGAACACGAACTCGCCGCGGGAGTCGTGCTTGACGTAGAGCGGCATGGCTCCGGCCGGCCCCCGCTCGTCGCGGGCGAGCAGATACGACGGCAGCCAGGCCGTGCCCGGCCCGATGCAGCCGCTATGCTCCAGCGCGGAGAGGAACTCGTGTCTGAGAAACGGCCCGCCGTCCGCGAGCGAGTTCCAGTCCTCGGGCGCGATGTCGCGGATCGTCGATAGTTGCTCGAGTTGCAGGTGCATGGGCGGCGATGCGAAGCGTCGACCTCGGATGGTAGTGCCTGCGTGGGTCCGGCGCGAGCGCGGCGGAAGCCGCCGCCGATTTGATTTGTTGACGCCGAGTGGTCAGTATAATCAGTCGATTAAGCGCAGTTACTGCCGCACAACTTGAATAGCCCCATAGTCCGTCTTGAATAGAGCCCGTGTTGAATAGAGCAAAGACCAGCGCGACCGCAGACACCTTCTTCGTGCCCCGTATCCGCGGGCTTCGCGAGTCCGCGTTCTGGGTGCTCGCGGGCGTGGCGTTGATCCTGCTGCTCGCGTTGCTCTCGTACAGCCCCACCGACCCGGCCTTCAGCCTGTCGAGCGGCGACAGCGCGGTCAGCAACCGGATGGGACCAGCGGGCGCCTGGTTCGCCGACATCGCGTTCCTGCTGTTCGGCGAGTCCGCGTACCTGTTCCCGGTGCTCGTGCTGATCGCCGGCGTGTTCCTGTTCCGCAGCGAGCAGCTGCCGGGTAAAGGCCCGCTCATCTATCGAAGCGTCGGCTTCGTGCTCGCCGTGGCCACGAGCTCCGGCCTGGGCACGCTGCACTTCGAAGCGCAGCAGATGCGCGAGACGGCGGGCGGCATCCTGGGCCAGGTCGTGGGCCGCGGCCTCGAGCAGGGGCTCGGGCTGCTCGGTGCCACCGTGCTGCTGCTCGTGCTCTGGCTCGCGGCCGTGTCGCTCGCAACCGGCGTCTCGTGGGTTGCGGTTATGGATCGCACCGGCCGTGGCGTTTATCGCGGCGTCACGCGCCTCAGGGAGCTCTGGAGCGTCGCGCGGATCTGGCTCGAAGGGCGGCGCGCGAAGCAACATCGCGACGAGGTGGTGGGCAAAGTCCGCGCGAAGCCGAAAGCGAGCGCGCCGAGGATCGAGCCGACGATCGAGAAAGTCGTAGTCAGCGCGCGCGCCGAGCGCGAGAAGGAGCGTGAACGTCAGGTGCCGCTGTTCGAGCCGCCGGCGTCGACCGAGCTGCCGTCGATGTCGCTGCTCGACGATCCGCCGCCGAAGGTGGGGGGTTACTCGGCCGAGGCGCTCGAGGCGATGTCGCGGCTCGTCGAGATCAAGCTCAACGATTTCGGCGTCGAGGCCGAGGTCGTGGCCGTTCATCCGGGCCCGGTCGTTACGCGCTTCGAGCTCAAGCCCGCGGCCGGCGTGAAGAGCAGCCAGATCAGCAGCCTCGCGAAGGACCTCGCGCGCTCGCTCGCTACCGTTAGCGTCCGCGTCGTCGAGATCATTCCGGGCAAGCCGTACGTGGGTCTCGAGATCCCGAACGAGGCGCGCGAGATCGTCGCGCTCGGCGAGATTGTGAAGTCGCAGGTCTACGACGAGCTCAAGTCGCCGCTCACGCTCGCGCTCGGCAAGGACATCGGCGGGCAGCCCATCGTCGCGGATCTCGCCCGGATGCCGCATCTCTTGATCGCCGGCACCACGGGATCGGGCAAGTCCGTGGGGCTGAACGCGATGGTGCTGAGCTTGCTCTACAAGTCCACGCCCGAGCACGTGCGGCTCATCATGATCGACCCGAAGATGCTCGAGCTGTCGGTCTACGAGGGCATCCCACATCTGCTTGCGCCGGTCGTCACCGATATGAAGCAGGCGGCCAACGCGCTGCGCTGGTGCGTGGCCGAGATGGAGCGCCGTTACGCATTGATGGCCAAGCTCGGCGTCCGCCATCTCTCGAGCTACAACAAGAAGGTGGCCGAGGCGATCGAGAACGGCGAGCCGCTCAGAGATCCGACGTTCAAGCCGGTGCTGGAGACCGACATCGCGCCCGATCTGCAGACGCTGCCGTACATCGTCGTCATCATCGACGAGCTCGCCGACATGATGATGATGGTCGGCAAGAAGGTCGAGGAGCTGATCGCGCGGCTCGCGCAAAAGGCGCGCGCGTCCGGCATCCATATGATCGTCGCGACGCAGCGGCCGTCGGTGGACGTGATCACGGGCCTGATCAAAGCGAACATTCCGTGCCGCATCGCGTTCCAAGTGTCCGCGAAAGTCGACTCGCGCACGATCCTCGATCAGAGCGGCGCCGAGGCTCTGCTCGGCCACGGCGACATGCTCTACCTGCCGTCGGGCACGTCCACGCCGATTCGCGTGCACGGCGCGTTCGTGGCCGACAACGAGGTGCACGCCGTGGTCAAGGCGCTGCGCGCGAGCGGCGCCCCGAGCTACATCGAGGACGTGCTCGAGGGGCCCGTGGGCGAAATCGCCGGTCTCGATGCCGAGCCCGGCGCCGCCGGCGAGTTGGACGGCGAGCAGGATCCACTCTACGATCAAGCCGTAAGAATCGTGACCGAGACGCGCAAAGCCTCCATTTCAGGCATTCAGCGGCGTTTGAAGATCGGCTACAACCGAGCGGCGCGAATGGTCGAAACCATGGAAGAGGCTGGCATCGTTGGCAGTCTGCAGACGAATGGATTCCGCGAAGTCTTGGCGCCGCCGCCTCCCGGCGTCGATTGAGCTCCGTCTCGCGCTCTTCGTCGTCGCCGCTGCGTTCGCCGGCACGGCCGCGGCGCAGGCTGCGTCCGACGGCAAAGCCGGCGCCACGCTAGACGCGTTCCTCGCCGACGTGCACAGCCTCACGGCCGAGTTTCGCCAGGAGATCAAGACCAACGACGAAAGCGCGCTCGACACGGGCACGCTCGAGTTCAAGCGGCCGAATCGCTTTCGCTGGGTGTCGCGCAAGCCGAACGAGCTCCTCGTGGTCGCCGACGGTAAGAAGGTTTGGACCTACGACGTCGAGCTCGCGCAGGCCACGCAGGCGCCGTTCGACGAGTCGATCGCGTCGAGCCCGGCCATGCTGCTCGCCGGCGACCGCGGTGTGCGCGACGGATTCGACGTCGTCGACAATTTCGAGCGCGACGGCCTCGAGTGGATCAAGCTCGCGCCCAAAGCGGACGGCGCGGACTTCAGTTCCGTGCTCATCGGTTTCAAAGGCCGCGCGCCGCAGAGCCTCGAGCTCGTCGACAGCTTGAATCACGTCACGAGCATCGAGCTCGATAAGGTCGTGTTGAACCCAGACCTCCCCGACTCCGACTTCGAGCTCGAGCTGCCGAAGAACGTCGACGTGATCGGCGGCGAGAGATAGGCCCTTGCTGCCGCTGCGTTACCCTTGGTTGTGGATGATCCCCGGCTGGGTGCTCGTGCTCGCCGTGGCGACCGGCACGCTCGTGCCCGGGCCGATGATTCGCGCCGTCGCGTTCAACGACAAGCTCGAGCACGCGGGCGCCTATTTCGTGCTGATGATCTGGTTCGCCGGCCTCTACAGCCGCAAGCGTTTGCCGCTGGTGGCGCTCGGGTTGTTCGTGCTCGGCTTCGCGCTCGACGCTCTGCAGCTCACGACGAAGACGCGGACGTTCGACCTGCATGACGTTCTCGCCAACGGTTGCGGCATACTAGCGGGCCTCGTGCTCGCGGTTGTGCTGATCGGAGGGTGGTGTCAAAGCGTCGAGCGCCTCTGGGCGCCGAGCGCCTGAGCCGCGATGGCCGCCTCGGCACGACCGGCGGCGAAACGTTTGACGCACCGTTCTTATGCTCGATCCAAAAGCACTACGCCAAGACCTCGACTCCGTGGCCGCGAACCTCGCGCGCCGCGGCTTCAAGCTCGATCGGGAGCGCTATCTCGCGCTCGAGGCCGAGCGCAAAGAGCTCCAGGTCAAAGTGGAGAGCTGGCGCCAAACCCGTAACGAGCGCTCGAAGGCGATCGGCCGCGCGAAGGCGGCCGGCGCCGACGTCGAGGCGCTCAAGCGCGAGGTCGGCGAGCTCGGCGACTCGCTCGCGGCCGGCGAGGCGCGGCTCTCCGGCGTTGCCACCGAGCTCGACGAGTTTCTCGCCGGACTGCCGAACTTGCTGCACGAGTCCGTGCCGGCCGGCGCCGATTCGGCCGCGAACGTCGAGGTGCGGCGCTCCGGCTCGCCGCCGAGCTTCGACTTCGAGCCGCTGGATCACGTCGCGCTCGGCGAGGGTCTTACGCTCATGGACTTCGACGCCGCGGCAAAGCTCTCCGGAGCGCGGTTCGTGGTGCTGCGCGGTGCGCTCGCGCGCCTGCACCGCGCGCTCACGCAGCTCATGCTCGACGTACACACGCGCGAGCACGGCTACAGCGAGACCTACGTGCCGTATCTCGTCAACGACGCCGCGTTGTTCGGGACCGGCAACCTGCCGAAGTTCGGCGCGGATTTGTTCGCGGTCGAGGGAGCCGACCGCAAGCTGCGGCTGATTCCGACGGCGGAGGTCTCGCTGACGAATCTCGTGCGCGACAGCATCGTCGAGCCGAGCGCCTTGCCGATGCTGCTCACCGCGCACACGCCTTGCTTCAGGTCGGAAGCAGGCTCCTACGGGCAGGACACGCGCGGCATGATCCGCCAGCACCAGTTCGAGAAGGTCGAGCTAGTGCAGATCGTAAAGCCCGCGGACTCGTACGCCGCGCTCGAGACGCTCGCCCGGCACGCGACCGCGATTCTCGACCGGCTCGCGCTGCCATACCGCGTGGTCGGGCTCTGCGGCGGCGACATGGGCTTCGCCTCCGCAAAGACCTACGACATCGAGGTCTGGCTGCCGGGGCAAGGCCGCTATCGCGAGATCTCGTCTTGCAGCAACTGCGAGGCGTTCCAGGCGCGACGCATGCAGGCGCGCTGGCGCAACCCGGAGACGAGCAAGCCGGAGCTCGTGCACACGCTCAACGGGTCGGGCCTCGCGGTCGGCCGCACGCTGATCGCGGTGCTCGAGAACTATCAGCAGTCCGACGGCTCGATCCGTATTCCGGAAGCGTTGCAGGCCTACATGGGCGGCGAGCGCACGATCGGTCGCGGCTGAGAGTCGCGGCCGCTAAGCCGCCCGTGGCGCGCTGGCTCACTTTGGCGGTTGGCGCCGAGGTAGCGTCGGCCGCACCTCGAAGGGTCTTCCCGAGACACGCCGGAAGACCATCCCTGGGGCTCCGCGCGGCACATCCCTGTGCCGCGAGGGTCTCGGGAAGACCCTTCGAGGTACGTCCGACGCTGCTGCGCGCATCGCGACCAAAGCGAGCCAGCGCGCCACGGTTTTCGTGCACGGGTGAGGTCCACTCACGTCGGCGGCCGCGCTGGCGGGGGGTCGATTCGCTATACTCGAGCTCGCTCCGCTGCCGCTGCGATCGAATGACCCTGCACGTTGCGCTGAACCACGTCACCCGCTACGACTACGACCGTCCCGTTCAGATGGGCCCGCAGGTCATCCGGTTGCGGCCCGCGCCTCACAGCCGCACCCCCGTCCTGAGCTACGCGCTCGAGGTCGAGCCGAGCGGGCATTTTCTGAACTGGCAGCAGGATCCGTTCGGCAACTTCCTGGCGCGCGTCGTCTATACGGAAAAGGTGCCGTGGTTTCAGGTGTCGGTCGATCTCGTCGCGGACATGGCCGTTCGCAACCCGTTCGATTTCTTCGTCGAGCCCGAGGCCGAGCAGTTTCCGTTCGCGTACGACGCGGCGCTGCGCAAGGACCTCGAGCCGTTTCTCCTGACGATGCCGGCCGCGCCGCTCACGAAGAAGCTGCTGCGCGAGCTGCGCGCGCAGCCGCCGGGCCGCACGATCGACTTCCTGGTCGGCGTGAATCGGCGGCTGCAAGAGGAGATCCGCTACACGATCCGGCTCGAGCCCGGCGTGCAATCGCCCGAGGAGACGCTGACGCTGCGCTCGGGCTCGTGCCGCGACAGCGGCTGGCTGCTCGTGCAGCTGCTCCGCCACCTCGGGATCGCGAGCCGCTTCGTCTCGGGGTATCTGATCCAGCTCGTGCCCGACGTCAAGGCGCTCGACGGCCCGACGGGAGCCGACCGCGACTTCACGGACCTGCACGCCTGGTGCGAGGCGTACTTGCCGGGCGCCGGTTGGATCGGCCTCGACCCGACCTCGGGGCTGATGGCGGGCGAAGGCCACATCCCGCTCGCCTGCACGCCGCATCCCACGAGCGCCGCGCCCGTCGCGGGCGCCGTCGAGGAGAGCGAGTCGACGTTCGCGCACACGATGAGCGTGCGCCGCATCCTCGAGTCGCCGCGCGTGACGAAGCCCTACGGCGACGAGCAGTGGCAGGCGATCGACGAGTTCGGCCGGCGCGTCGAACGGCAGCTCGCGGTCGACGACGTGCGCGTCACGATCGGCGGCGAGCCCACGTTCGTCGCGAGCAGTGATCCCGACGCGCCCGAGTGGAACACCGCGGCCGTCGGCCCGACCAAGCGCAAGTACGCGACCGAGCTGATCCAGCGCCTGCGCGCGCGGTTCGCGCCGCAGGGCCTGCTGCACTACGGCCAGGGCAAGTGGTATCCCGGCGAGCAGCTGCCGCGCTGGGCGTTCTCGCTGTATTGGCGCCGCGACGGCAAGCCGCTCTGGACCGACGGCGCGCTCGTGGCTGCCGAGCACAAGGACTACGGCGTCGCGGCGGAGCACGCGCGCAAGTTCCTCGAGGGCGTGGCCGCCCGCTTGGAGGTAGACAAGCACGCGATCACGCCGGCGTACGAGGACCCGTGGCATTTCATGGGCCAGGAACGCAAGCTGCCCCAGAACCTCGATCCCGCGACCAATCGCCTCGACGATCCGATGGCGCGCGCGCGGCTCGCGCGCGTGTTCGAGCGGGGCTTGGGCAAACCCGCGGGGTACGTGCTGCCGGTCCAACGTTGGAACGCAAAGGCCGCGCCCGACGCGCGCCGCTGGGTCGCCGAGCCGTGGTCCACGCGCGCGGGCAAGTTGTTTCTCATGCCGGGTGACTCGCCGATCGGCTTTCGCCTGCCGCTGCCTTCGCTCACGTATGTCCCGCCGCTCGACTACCCCTACGTGTGGCCCGGCGATCCGTTCGCGGAGCGCGGCGATCTGGCCGAGCCGGATCCGCAGCGCCAGCCGTTTCGGCGCGGCGCGCGCGTGCCAGGTCGCTCCCGTGCCGAGAGCGTCACAAGCCAGTTGTCGACGCCTGGGCGGCACGTGCGTACCGCCATCGCGGTCGAGCCGCGCGACGGCCGGCTCTGCGTGTTTCTGCCGCCGGTGGTCGAGCTCGAGGACTACATCGACTTGATCGCGGCCGTCGAGGATGCGAGCGCCGAGCTCGAGCTCCCGGTGCACCTCGAGGGCTACGAGCCGCCGAAGGACTCGCGCCTCGACGTCATCAAGGTCACGCCGGATCCCGGCGTCATCGAGGTGAACATCCAGCCCGCGCACTCGTGGGAGGACATGCGGCAGATCACCGAAGGCATCTACGAGGACGCGCACCACACGCGTCTCGTCACCGAGAAGTTCATGCTCGACGGCCGCCACACCGGCACCGGCGGCGGTAACCACGTCGTGCTAGGCGGCGCGCGACCCGCGGACAGCCCGTTCCTGCGCCGACCGGACTTGCTGCGCAGCCTGATCACCTACTGGCAGCACCATCCCGCGCTGTCGTATCTCTTCTCCGGCATGTTCATCGGGCCCACCAGCCAGGCGCCGCGCCTCGACGAGGCGCGGCACGATTCGCTCTACGAGCTCGAGCTCGCGTTCAAGCAGGCGGACAACGCGGAGCAGCCGGCGCCGCCGTGGCTCGTCGACCGGTTGTTCCGCCACCTGTTGATCGACGTCACCGGCAACACGCACCGCGCCGAGATCTGCATCGACAAGCTCTACTCGCCCGACGGGCCGACGGGCCGCCTCGGCCTGGTCGAGTTCCGCGCGTTCGAGATGCCGCCGCATCCGCGGATGAGCCTCGTGCAGCAGCTCCTGCTGTTGGCGCTCGTCGCGCGCTTCTGGCGCACGCCGTACAAAGGCGACCTCGTCCGCTGGGGAACGCAGCTCCACGACAAGCTCATGCTGCCGTTTCACGTGTGGCAGGACTTCGAGTCGGTCGTCGCCGACATGAACCGCGCGGGCTACGCGCTCGACGCCGCATGGTTCGCGCCGCACTTCGAGTTCCGCTTTCCGCGCTACGGCACGGTCGGCTTCGGCAGCGTCGAGATCGAGCTCCGCCAAGCACTCGAGCCCTGGAACGTGCTCGGCGAGGAGGGCGCGGTCGGCGGCACGGTTCGCTACGTCGACTCGTCCGTCGAGCGCCTGCAGGTGAGCATGCGCGGCGCGAGCGCGGGACGTTACATAATCGCTTGCAACGGCAAGTGCGTGCCGCTCGTGTCGACCGGGCGCGCCGACGAATTCGTCGGCGGTGTGCGCTATCGCGCGTGGCAGCCCGCGTCGAGCTTGCACCCCACGATCCCCGTCGACTCGCCGCTCGTGTTCGATCTCTACGACCGCTGGTCGGGCCGCGCCGTGGCGGGCTGCACCTATCACGTCGCACATCCGGGCGGCTTGAGCCACGAGCGCTTCCCCGTGAACTCCTACGAAGCGGAGAGCCGCCGGCTCGCGCGGTTCGTCCCGTTCGGCCACACGGCCGGACCGTACAGGGAACCGCAGCCGGTACTGCGTCCCGAGTTTCCGTACACGCTCGATTTGCGCTGGTCGCACTGAGTTACACTGCGGGGCGAGTGGGGTGACGACCTAACGCATGTCGGCAAGCAACAGCGCAGCGGGCGAATACGCGTCACGTGAAGCCAGGCTGCTCGAAGGTTATCGGCGCTCACCGGGCGTGTTCGACGAGCTGACGGCGGGTGTTGGCAAGGTCCGCGAGCGCTGGCGGCCGGTGCTCGAGGCGTTCGCCGCGATGGGCGGCGAGGCGACCAAGGCGGCTCAGGACAAGGCGCAGCGCCTGTTGCTCGAGAACGGCGTCACGTTCGTGGCGCCCGACGAGCGCGAGCATGACGGCAGCCGGCCGTGGCGACTCGATCTCTTTCCGCAGCTCGTCGCGCCCGACGAATGGAGCGCGATCGAGCGCGCCGTCATCCAACGCGCACGCCTCCTGAACGACCTGCTCGTCGACCTCTACGGTGCGCAGCGCGCGCTCAAGGAAAAAATCGTTCCGCCGGGCCTCGTGTTCGGCAATCCGCAATTCTTGAGGCCGTGCACGAGCGTCGCCCTGCGCGACAATCGGCACCTGCATTTCATCGCGTTCGACCTCGGCCGCTCTGCCGACGGCCGCTGGTGGGTGCTCTCCGACCGCACGCAGGCGCCGTCGGGCGCGGGCTACGCGCTCGAGAATCGCGTCGTGTCGTCGCAATGCCTGCCCGAGCTGTTCGGCGAGCGCAACGTGCGGCGGCTCGCGAGCTTCTTCCGGGCGTTCACGGAGCATTTCCTGAGCTTGTCGAGCCGCGACCAGCCGCTCGCCGTGTATCTCTCCCCGGGACCCACGCAGCAGAACTACTTCGAGCACGCGTATCTCGCCCGGTACTTGGGCTTCAGCGCCGTGGAGGGCTCGGACCTCACCGTGCGCGACGACCGGGTGTACTTGAAGACCGTCGCGGGCTTGAAGCCCGTCGACTTGATCATGCGGCGCATCAGCGCGGAGCTCTGCGACCCGCTCGAGCTGCGCACCGATTCGTCGATCGGCGTGCCGGGGCTGCTCCAGGCCGCGCGCGCGGGCAAGGTCACCATCGGCAACGCGTTGGGATCCGGCCTCGTCGAGAGCGACGGATTCTTGAGCTTCCTGCCGAGCCTCTCACGTTTCTTCCTGGACGAGGACCTCGCGATGCCGAGCGTCGCGACCTGGTGGTGCGGCCAGCCGCGCGAGCGCGAGCACGTGCTCGCGCATCTCGACGAGCTCGTGGTGCGGCGGATCTCGACGCCGAGGAACCTGTTCGCGACCGGGCAGGGAAGCCTCATAGGTCCGGAGACGACGGCCGTCGAACGCGAGCGATTGATCCACGAGATTACGCGCAGCGGCTACGACTTCGTCGGCCAGGAGCCGGCGGCGTTGTCGACAGCGCCCGTGTGGTCCGGCGCGAACGTGCTCGAGGCCGCGCCGATCACGCTGCGTGTCTACGTCGCGGCGACCGCGAAGGGCTTCCAGGTGATGCCCGGCGGCCTCACGCGGCTCGCGGTGGGCGCGGACCCGCGCGCGCCGTGGCTCGAGGCCGGTGACGTCAGCAAGGACACCTGGGTGCTGTCGGATCAGCCGGTGGAGCAGTTCAGCCTGCTCGCGCAGCGGCAAGCGAACCAGCGCCTGCACCGCGGCGGCCGCGATCTGCCGAGCCGCACCGCGGACAATCTATTCTGGCTCGGCCGCTACACCGAGCGCGCCGAGGTCGCCGTGCGGTTGTTCCGGAGCCTCGTGATCCGGCTCGGCGGCGAGATGGGCTCCACGCGCAATCTCGTGTCGCCGGAGCGCGTGGTGTCGATGCTGATCGTACAGAAGCACCTGTCGGCCCGCCGCGGCCGGCGCGCGATGCAGGAGGGGCGCGAGGCCGTCGAGCGAGAGCTCTGGACGATCCTGTTCGATCCCGAGTGCCGCGACGGTCTCGCCACGATGCTCGGCAGCGTGCGGCGCAACGCCGAGGCCGTGCGCGAGCGCTTGTCGTTCGATACGTTCCGGATCCTGCGCGACCTCACCGAGGTGATTCACTCTTGGGAGCTGTCGCCGGGCCACGAGACGGACGATGCGCTGCGGCTCCTGAACCGGCTCATCCAGTACCTCGCCGCATTCAACGGCATGGTCATGGAGAACATGACGCGCGGCTACGGCTGGCGATTCTTGGACATGGGCCGGCGTCTCGAGCGGCTGCGCGCCATGATCCAGTCGATCCAGCAGCTCGCGGTGCGCGGCGAGCCGCAGGACGACGGCGCGCTCGAGCTCCTGCTCGAGCTCGCGGACAGCACGATGACCTATCGCGGCCGCTACCAGGCGGCGCCGCAGCTGCCCGCGGTGCTCGACCTGCTGTTGTCGGACGAGACGAACCCGCGCTCCGCCGTGTTCCAGATCGGGCGCCTCGCCGACCACATCGCGGCGTTGCCGAACTCGGGCGACGACGGCCTGCTAACGCCGGACCAGCGGCTCGTCACGCGCCTCGGCAACGACCTCAGGCTCGCCGATCCCACCGAGCTCGGCGCGACCGTGAGCCGCTTCGACGCGCGCGTGGAGCTCGACCGCCTCGCGCGCCGAATCGACCGCGACGTCCATCAGCTCTCCGATCACATCGCCGAGCGCTTCTTCAGTCACTCCTCCGCGCGGCGCGTGGCCGGCGCGCGCCGAGTCGAGCCGCAGTGATCTACGACATCCGGCACCGAACCACCTTCACGTACGAGGACGTCGTGTCGGTGTCTCATCACGTGCTGCACTTGGCGCCGCGCCGCCATCGGCGCCAGCGTTGCCTGTCGTCGGAGATGCTCATCGACCCGGCGCCCGCCATCGACTCATCGGGGGAGGACTACTTCGGCAACCCCGTGCATTACCTCACGGTGCAGGAGCCGCACGAACGGCTGGTGGTCGAGTCGCGTGCGCGCGTCGAGGTGCTGTCGAACGGCGCGGCCCTCGATCTCGGCACGAGCAAGCCCTGGGAAGAGGTCCGCGAGCTGCTTGCCGAGGGCGCCGCCGACGACCTGCTGCTGCAGACCTACGAGTTCACGTTCGACTCGCCCTATTCGACCGGCAACGACGACGTCCACGACTATGCGCTGCAGTCGTTCGTGCCGGGACGCCCGATCCTCGAGGCGGCGATGGACCTCACGACGAGGATCTACGACGAGTTCGAGTATCGCGGCGGCGTCTCCGACGTGTCGACCCCGGTGCGCGACGTGTTCGCGATGCGCAAGGGCGTGTGCCAGGACTTCGCGCACCTCGAGATCGCGTGCCTGCGCAGCTTGGGGTTGGCGGCTCGCTACGTCAGCGGCTATCTGTTGACGCACCCGGCGCCGGGCAAGGAGAAGCTCGTAGGCTCCGACGCGTCGCACGCGTGGCTGTCGGTGTGGTCCGCCGAGGCGGGCTGGGTGGACTTCGATCCGACCAACAACATGATTCCCGACCTCGAGCACGTGACCGTCGGATGGGGCCGCGATTACGGCGACGTGAGCCCGATCAACGGCTTCATCGTCGGCGGCGGCGCGCACCAGGTGGCCGTGGCCGTGGACGTCAATCCGGTCGCGTCGGCAGCGGAATGACAGCGCCGTTCTGAACGGCAGGCCACGGACAGGTGCACTTCACGATCGTGCCGCCGCCCATGCGGCTAGCGATGCTGAGCTCGCCGCCGATGCTGCGCGCGCGATAGCGCATGATGTGCATGCCCATGCCGCCGCCGTCGGCGCTGTTTTCGCTTAAGCCGACGCCGTCATCGCTCACGGTGAGCACGAGGTCTTGTTGCATCCGCTCGCAGGAGAGCTCGATGCGCGTCGGTTTCGCGTGCTTGGCCGCGTTGGTGATCGCCTCCTGGGCGATCCGATAGAGGTGGGTGGCCGCGTTGTCGCTCAACCCGGCCGGAATGTCGTTCTTGATCACGTCGCAGCGCACGCCGAGCAGTCCCTGCGATTGGCGAGCGAGATGCTTCAGCGCGTCGCCGAGCCGGCCGCCCTTGCGGATGGGGCTCAGGCCCTGCGCGAGCTCCCCGGTCTGAGCGATCGCGCGCGTCACGAGCGCGGCCGCGTTCGCCGCTTCGCGCGCGTGCTTCGAGCCCGTGACCGCGAGCTTCTCCTTCAACGCCTCGAGCATGAGCTTCACGCCGATCAAGAGTTGCGCGAGGCCGTCGTGCAAGTCGTGGCCGATTCGCGTGCGTTCGCGCTCGCTGCTCGCGATCACCTCTCGCTCGAGCCGCACGCGGTTCGTGATGTCGCGCACGGTGACCACGATCTCGTCTTCGCCGCTCTTGACGAAGCGGGCCTCGAAGTAGCGCTCGCCGCCTATCGTGTTGCGCGCGTATTCCCAGCGCTGGACCTCGCCGGTCGCGAGCGCTCGCAGGCGGTGATACCGGTGCTGACGGGCGAACTCCGGCTCGAAAATATCGCTCACGTTGCGACCGATGAAGTCCGCCGGCGGCCGCGGCAGATAGAGCGTGAGGGCCGCGTCGGCGTAGTGGAGGTCGAGGTAGCGGCCGTCGCGGTGCACGCGCACGACGAGGTCGGGATTCGCGTCGAGCAGCGCGCGAAGCCGAGTCTCGGATTCGCGCTGCGCCTGCTCGGCGCGCTTGCGCGCGCTGATGTCCGCCAGCATCAGCAGGGCGCCGACGACTTTGCCGGCGCCGTCCGTGATGGGGGATGCCGAGATGCTCAACCAGATGTCGGCGCCGTCGCGGTGACGGAGGGGAAAATCGAACTGCTCGGCGAGCCCCGTGTGCCGCCGCTCGCGGATCTTGAGCGCCTCCGGATGCAGGGACTCGTCTATGAACTCGAAGACGGCGCGGCCGAGCACCTCGTCGGGCCTGTACCCCAGCATCTCGGCGGCGCGGTGGTTGACGTAGGTGGTGACGCTGTCCAGGTCCACCACCCAAATGCCCTCGTGGGCGGTGTCGACGATGGTCCGGTACTTGCTCTCGCTGTCGCGCAGCGCTTGCTCCGTGCGGCGCTGCTCGGTGACGTCGTCGGTGTGCAACACCACGAGCTCCGGCGACAACGGCACGAGGCTGATCACGAGCCGCCGCACCGTTTGGCTGCCGATGAAGCGGTAGTCGACCTCGCGCCGGATTACGGTGCCGCGCGCGGCGGCGAGGCCGAGGTCGCGACGCAGGTCGTGGCCGCTGCCGGCCTGCAGGTCGCCGCAGCGCATGCCGAGGTACTCGGCCACGTTGCTGTGGCGCAGCGACGCCGCTGCCGCGTTGTACGCGACGAGCGCGAAGTCGTCGTCCAGACGCTGCCAGATGTACGCCGGGCCGGGCAGGCTCTCGAAGTGGGTGCCAAAGAGATTGTCATTGGGAAGCGCCGGCGTGCCCGCCGTCGCTCTCTCAGTGCCGTTCGCCTCAGCGCTGGTGAGCATCTCACTTCCCCGGAGCGTACTTTAAGGGCGCTCGCGCCAAAGTGTCTAGCAGTTGAATATAGTACGTACGCCACGGTCTGTCTGTGCGCGACGGCGGCGGCGCATCCGGACGGCAGCCGCGCCCGCCGGGCGCCGACTGCGCGGTGACGATGCCGGTGCTTTGGCGCAAACGCTCAGCCGCTTGAGCGGATTCGCTAAGTAGTGGCGGCGAGGGCCACCCGGCACGCGCTCTCCAGGCGCCCGCGTGGGTTCTATATGTTGCAAGATCAGCGGCTTACATTTTCATCGAATGCTTGGCACGGATTCTGCTAAGTGCTGGACCTCGTTCCCGGCAACAATGCGAGGCCGCGCGGCGCGGCGACGGGCGAAGCTCCGTGTAACAGTGGTCATGCCGCAAGCGTCTTAGGGTCTTGGGGAGGTTACGTGTCGGATAGAGCAGTGCTGCTCGATCAGCTCCGGATCGAGCGACCCGCCGAGGCGGATGTCGCCGGACCGCGCTGGTGGGTGTGGATCGTCGTCGCGCTCGTCGTCGCGGCGCTCGGCGCGTCCGGGTGGTGGTATTTCACGCACCGCGGCGTCGTAGTGGGCGCGGCAACGGCGCAAGCCGCGCCGGCGGACATGCCGGTGGGCCCCGGGTCCATCCTCGACGCGTCCGGGTACGTGGTCGCGCGGCGGCAGGCGACCGTCTCCTCCAAGATCATGGGCAAGGTCGTCGAGGTGTCGATCGAGGAAGGGCAGCGCGTCGAGCGCGACCAGATCATCGCCCGGCTCGACGACACGAACGCGCGCGCGGCTTTGGCGCAGTCGCTCGCCCAGCGCGAGCAGGCCAAGGCCAACTTGAACGCCGCCCGGGTCGCGTTCGAGAACGCGCAGCCCACGTTCCAGCGCAACCAGCAGCAGTTGGAGCGCGCGGTGATCAGCGCGCAGAGCTTCGACACCGCCAAGGCGAGCTACGACGCCGCGCGCACGAGCCTCGACGTCGCGGGGCGCGCGGTCGAGGTGGCCGAGGCCACCGTCACCTACGCGCAGCGCAATCTCGAGGATACCGTGGTGCGCGCGCCGTTCGCGGGCGTCGTCACCGTCAAGGCGGCTCAGGAAGGCGAGATGCTGTCGCCGAACTCGGCCGGCGGCGGATACACGCGCACCGGCGTCGGCACGATCGTCGACATGCAGTCGCTCGAGGTCGAGGTCGACGTCAGCGAGAACTTCATCAACCGCGTGCATCCGGACCAGAGCGTGAGCGTGAAGCTCAACGCCTATCCCGAGTGGGACATCCCGGCGCGCGTGATCGCGATCATCCCCACGGCCGACCGCGCCAAGGCCACCGTCAAGGTGCGCGTCGGTTTCGAGGTTCGCGATCCGCGGATCCTGCCGCAGATGGGCGTGCGGGTCGCGTTCCTCGACGAGCCCGCGGGCAAGCCCCAATCGGCGGCGTCGGCGACGCCCCGGTCCTCGCAAGCGGTGATCGTGCCCGCCGAGGCCGTCCAGGGCAGCGGCGACACCGGAGTGGTGTTCGTAATCGCCGACGGCGCCCTCGAGCGGCGCAGCGTGCGGCTCGGCAAGCGGATTACGAGCGGGCAGGTCGTCCTGTCCGGTCTCACCTCGGGTGCGCGGGTCGCGGTCGGCGACCTGTCCAAGCTCGCGGACGGAATGAAGGTTCGAGTTGCGAATCGCTAAGGAGTGGTCATGGCGGCGTTGGTTTCGATCAGGAACGTGGTCAAGGGCTATGTGCGCGGCAAGCAGCGTGTAGAGGTTTTGCACGGCCTGAACCTCGACGTCGAGGCGGGCGAGTTTTTGGCCCTCATGGGGCCGTCGGGGTCCGGCAAGACCACGCTGCTGAACTTGATCGGCGGGCTCGACCGGCCCGACAAGGGCGAGATCGCGGTGGCCGGGCAGCGCATCGACCAACTGTCGTCGGGCCAGCTCGCGAAGTGGCGAGCCCGGCACGTCGGCTTCATCTTTCAGTTCTACAACCTGCTGCCGGTGCTCACGGCCGAGCGTAACGTCGAGGTGCCGTTGCTGCTCACGAAGCTCTCGAGCCGCGAGCGCAAGCGCAACGTGCACGCGGCGCTCGAGCTCGTGGGGCTCGCCGACCGCGCGAAGCACAAGCCGTCGGAGCTCTCGGGTGGCCAGCAGCAGCGCGTCGCGATCGCGCGAGCGATCATCGCCGACCCCACGCTGCTCGTCTGCGACGAGCCCACGGGCGACCTCGACCGCGACACCTCCGAGTCGATCCTCGATCTTCTGCAGATGCTCAATCGCAACCACGGCAAAACAATCGTCATGGTTACGCACGATCCACGCGCGGCCGATCACGCATCGCGCCGGCTGTACGTCGACAAGGGCACGTTGACCGATACCACCCTCGGGGCGGCCGCATGAGGTATCTGCCGCTGATCTGGGCCGGCCTTTGGCGCAAGCCCGTGCGCAGCGTGCTCACGTTTCTTTGCGTGCTCGTGTCCTTCTTGTTGTTCGGCGCGCTGCACGGCGTGAGCGCGGCGCTCGGCGACATCGTGAGCTCGATGAGCGACACGCGCTTGAGGATCCAGAGCCGCGTGAACATCAGCGAGCCGCTGCCGTTCGCGCATCTCGCGCGGATCGAGCGTGTCGACGGGGTGCAGGGCGCGGGCTACTACAACTTCTTCGGCGGCTACTACCAGGAGCCGAGCAACAGCTTCAGCAGCGGCGCTGTCGACATCGCGCGCATGGGCATCATGTTCCCGGAGATCAATCTCGCGCCGGACGTCGTCGAAAAGATGAAGAGGACGCGCGACGGAGCGGTTATCGGCGAGGATCTCGCCAAGGAGTACGGCTGGAAGGTCGGCGATCGGATTCCGCTGCGCTCGAACGTCTGGGTGCGCAAGGACGGCGCGCCCGAATGGTCGTTCGAGATCGTAGGCACCTACACCTGGACCAACAACATCCCGAGCAACGAGCTCTGGATGAACTACGATTACTTCGACGAGGCTCGGACGTTCGGCAACGGCACCGTGACGCTCTATTTCGCCCGGATCGCCGACGCGAAGCGCGCCGCGGCGATCTCGGACGAGATCGACAGGCTGTTCGCGAACTCCGCGTTCGAAACGCAAACGCAGAACGAGCGCGACTGGATCCGCGGGCGCATGAGCCAAGCCGGCGACATCGGCTTCTTCATCAACGCGATCATCGCGGCGATCATGAGCGCGCTGTTGCTCGTCACGGCGTTCACGATGATGCAGTCGGTGCGCGAGCGCATTCCGGAGCTCGCGGTGCTCAAGACCTACGGCTTCGGCAACGGGACCGTGGTCAGCCTCGTGTTCGGCGAAGCCCTGTTGATTTGCGCGCTCGCCGCCGGCCTCGGCCTCACGGTCGCGTACTTCGCGGAGCCGCCGATCTACCGGATGATCGGCGCCGGCGGCTTGAGGTTGCCGTGGAGCGTGATCGGCGCGGGGTTCGCCCTCGCGGCTGCGCTGGCGGTGGTGAGCTCGGTGCTGCCCGCGAGGCGCGCGCAGACCCTCAACATCGTGGATGCACTCGCGGCGCGCTAGTTCACGCGAAGGAACCAATCGCATGGGTACGTTTAGGCAGATCGGCGCCGTCACGGCGATGAACCTGAGCAGCGTTCCGAGCCGGATCGGTGCGTCGAGCGTCGTGGTGATCGGCATCGCCTGCGTGGTCGGCGTCGTGATCTCCGTGTTCGGCATGACGCGGAGCCTGACGGGCACGCTGCGCGACTCGGCTCGTCCGGACCGAGCGGTGGTTCTACGCAGCGGCGCCAGCAACGAAACCGCGAGCACGCTGCTCGTCGACGCGATCGCGACGATCAAGGACGCGCCCGGCATCGCGCGCACTCCGGACGGCGACGCCGCGGCGAGCGCGGAGATGATGATCGCCGTGAGCATGCACCGCAAAGAGGACGACACGATGGCGGGCGTCACGGTCCGCGGCATCGAGCCCGCGGCCGCGACGGTGCGTCCCGAGGTGCGGCTCGTCGACGGGCGGATGTTCCGCCCCGGGTTGCGCGAGGCGATCGTCGGCCGCGGCGCGAACGGCGAGTTCAAGGGCCTCGGGATCGGCGATCAGGTCGCGCTGCGCGACAGCCAGTGGACGATCGTCGGCACGTTCGAGAGCGGCGGCGACGCGCAGGAGTCGCGGCTCCTCGTCGACGAGTCGACGCTGCTCTCGGCGTATCAGCGCACCGCCGCCAACAGCCTCACGGCGCTGCTCGAGTCCGAGGCCGCGTTCGACGAGTTCAAGGCCGCGCTCACCACCAATCCGACGCTGAGCGTCTCGGTGGAGCGGGAGACCGAGTACTACGCGCGCCAGTCGAAGAGCATCAACCAGCTGCTCGACTTCGTCACGTACTTCGTCGGCGGCATCATGGCGCTCGGCGCGCTGTTCGCTGCGCTCAACACGATGTACTCGGCCGTGAGCACGCGCGCGGTGGAGATCGCGACGCTGCGTGCGCTCGGGTTCGGCTCGACCGGCGTGGTGGTCTCCGTGCTCGCCGAGTCGCTGCTGCTCGCGGCCGCGGGCGCCGCGATCGGCGCCGCGGTCTCGTGGCTGTGGTTCGGCGGCAATACCTTCGCGATGGGCAACGGCACGAGCTCGCTCGTGGTCAAGATGCAGATCACGCCGGCGTTGCTCGCGACCGGCATGGTCTGGGCGGTGACCGTGGGCTTCTTCGGCGGCCTGTTCCCGGCGCTGCGCGCGGCGCGGTTGCCCGTGGCGCGGGCGCTGCGCGCCGTCTGATCCTTCGCGTCGAGACTGCGCGCCGGCGCGAGCTTCGCGCGCTGATCGACGTACTGCCGTAGCCTCGCCGGGACGGGTGCGGCCGTGCAACTCGCCCTCGTGGGGAATAAGATGGCTCCGGCCAAACAGAGGCTGGCCGGGGGGCGAGAATGAAAAGAAGAGACGTGCTCGGCGGTGTAGCCGCAGCGGGTTTGGTGGCCATGCTGCCGGCGGCGGGTCAACAATCGGGCGGGGCCCGCACCGGGCAGACGCCGCCCGCGGGGGCTCAGCCGGCGCCGGCCAAGATCCCGCGCAAAGGCCGCATCAAGCAGGGGCTCTGGCGCATCAACTTCGGCGCCAACACCACCCTCTCCTTCGACGACCAGTGCCGCGAGGCCGCGCGGGTCGGCGCCTACGGCTTCGACCTCATCGGGCCGGAGGACTGGCCCACACTGCGAAAGTACGGCCTCGAGCCACTACTCGCGGGCGCGGGCCCCGTCACGTTCCCGAACGGCTTGATTCACTCGGAGGTCCACAAGGATCTCGAGACGGCGATCCGGCCCTACATCGACTCGCTCGCCAAGGAGAAGATCCGCACGTTCATCTCGATCGGCGGCCAGAAGCGCGGCATGCCGCCCGAGCAGGCCGCGGACAACGCGGTCGTGTTCTTGAACAAGATCAAGAGCCAGCTCGAGGACAAGAACGTCACGATCGCCGTCGAGAACATGAACAACAAGCGCTTGGACCCGAACTACGGCCGCGAGGACCAAGTGTTCGGCCATTGGGAGTGGGGCGTGAACGTTTGCGAGCGCGTGAGCTCGCCGCACGTGAAGCTCGTCTGCGACCTCTACCACTTGCAGATCATGGACGGCGACATCGCGGAGAACCTCCGCAAGTCGATCCAATGGATCGCGCACTTTCACACTGCCGGCGTGCCGCAGCGCACCGAGATCGACTACACGCAAGAGATGAACTACCGCTACATCGCGCAGGTCATCGCCGAGCTGCCGTTCACCGGCTACGTGAGCCACGAGTGGCGCGTCACGCCGGGGCGCGACCCGATCCGCAGCATCGAGGAAGCGCTCGCGATCATGGACGTTTGATCCGAGCGCTCGGCGGCTAGTTTACGAATCCGAACGCACCCGACCCAGAGGAAGCTAATGAATACTCGAAGCCGCAGTAACTGTCTGCGTTTCAGGCTCCGCGCCGCTTTCGCCGCAGCGGCTTTGTCGTTCGCGGCCATCGCGGCCGCGGCGCCGCGCGTAATGCCCGAGGGCTTCATCAGCGGCACCGTGAAGAGCAGCAAGGGCGCCGAAGCGGGCGTCTGGGTGATCGCGCAGACCGACGAGCTGCCAACGCCGTTCGTGAAGATCGTGGTGACCGACGACCAGGGTCGCTATGTGCTGCCGCAGTTGCCGGACGCGACTTACAACGTCTGGGTCCGCGGCTACGGCCTCGCCGACTCCGACAAGGTCGAGGGCCGGCCCGGCGACACCAAGCTCGATCTCACCGCGAAGGTCGCGGCAGACGCGGCCGAGGCCGCGAAGGTCTATCCCGGCAACTACTGGCTGTCGCTGCTGCAGCCGCCGGCGAAGAGCGAGTTCCCCGGCACGGGCCCGAGCGGCAACGGCATCCCGCCGGAGCTCAAGGTGCAGGGCCAGTGGATCAACAACATCAAGAGCCAGTGCAACTTCTGCCACCAGCTCGGCAACCAGATCACGCGCTCGCTCGGCCACATGGATCACCTGGGATTCAAGACGCCGGAGGAGGCGTGGATCTATCGCACGCAGCTCGGCGTGCGCGGCACCTACATGGCCGGTCAGTTCGCGGTGTTCGGCATCCAGGCCGGCGCGAAAGTATTCGCCGATTGGACGACCCGCGTAGCGAACGGCGAGCTGCCGCCCCCGCCGCCGCGGCCCGCGCCCGGACCCGAGCGCAACGTCGTCGTCACGCTCTGGGACTGGGGCGTGGACAACTCGTTCATGCACGACGAGATCTCGACCGACAAGAACGACCCCACCGTCAACGCTTACGGCCCGGTGTACGCCGTGTCGGCCGGTCACGGCCGGCTCGCGGTGCTCGACCCCATCGAGAACAGCACGCACGAGATCACGATTCCGACGCGCGACGACCCGCGCAAGGTCTCCTCGCGCTTCCCGCCGCCGGCGATGCCGTCGAACTTCTGGGGCATGCAGCATCTATGGGGCCTCGAGAACCCGGCCGATCCGCACAACCCGATGATCGACCGCAAGGGCCGCGTCTGGGCGACGTCGAAGGTCCGCGAGAACGAGGCGGACTGGTGCAAGGAAGGCTCGAGCAACAAGTTCGCGAAGTACTATCCGCTCACGTTCAGCGCGCGGCAGGCGTCCGTGTACGACCCGGCCACCGGCAAGTTCAAGCTCATCGACACGTGCTTCGGGACGCACCATTTGCAGTTCGACACGGACCCGGACACGACGCTGTACTTCAACGAGCTCACCGGCCCGATCGTCGGCTGGCTCAACGTGCGCGAGTACGACCGCACGGGCGACGAGCAGGCGTCGCAGGGCTGGTGCCCGCAGATCGTCGACACCAACGGCGACGGCAAAATCACGAAGCCGTGGAACAAGCCCGGCGAGACCAATGCGCAGCGCGACACCGAGGTCCGCCATAACCTCTATTCCGTGATCCCGAGCCCCGTCGACAACTCGGCGTGGGGCGCGTCGGAGGACTTCCCCGGCTACATCATCCGCGTGGACCGGGGCGCGAATCCGCCCGAGACTTGCGTCACCGAGGTCTACAAGGTGCCCGATCCCGGCATCGACCCGCGCGGCATCGACATCGACAGCAACGGCGTGATCTGGACCGCGCTCGCCGCGAGCAGCCATCTCGCGAGCTTCGACCGCCGCCAGTGCAAGACGCCCGCGAAGCTCGACGGTACGGGTTGCGCCGAGGGCTGGAAGCTCTACCTCTCGGACGGCCCGCGCTTCAAGGGCACGGACATCCCGTCGGACTTCCACTACTACAACTGGGTGGACCAGCACGACGTCGCCGGCTTCGGCCCCAACACTCCGCTCGCCACGGGCAGCAACTCCGACGCGATCCTGATTCTCGATCCCGCGACCGGCAAGTGGACGAAGCTCCGCGTGCCGTACCCGCTAGGCTTCTATCACCGCGGCCTCGACGGCCGCATCGACGATCCCACCGCGGGCTGGAAGGGCCGGGGACTCTGGGCGAACTACGGCACGCACTTGATCTGGCACATCGAGGGCGGCAAGGGGACGCTCGGTAAGCTCGTGCACTTCCAGATCCGGCCGGATCCGCTCGCGCACTGACGGCCGACGTGCGCGCCGGGGCACCCCCCCGGCGCGCATTTCCGATGAGATCCTGCTGACAGACAGGCGCGGGCCACCTCGGCCAGGCGAGCACCTCGAAGCGGTTGCATCCCGTTCGGCCGATGCTCTCGCAGTCGACGAGGTTGCCAAATCTATTCGAGCCGCTAAGGAGTGTGAGCCGACTCACAGTTGAGCGCCCCATTGCTCAAGAATGGCGCATTCCGCCCGACTTCGGTCTATGGAACAGCCGAGGGGGAGTCGGTGGACGTCTCTACGAGCCTGGGAATCAATCTCGAAGCCGACGCTCAGCGCACGCTGGAGCGGGTCTACGAGCGGTTGCCGGTGATGATGTACGCCGCGAACTCGGCGGGCAGGATCGTCGACGTCAACACCTATTGGCTCAAGCGCCTCGGCTACAAGAAGGAACAGGTGCTCGGCCGCTCGTCGGCCGACTTCATGCCCGCGGGCGACACCGCGGAGCGCCGCGCGGTCTGGGCGCAGCTCATGCGCGGCGAGGAAGTTACGGACTGGTCGATGCAATACCTGAGCGCCACCGGCGAGGTTGTCGACGGGCTCCTCTACGGAGCACCCGTGCTCAACGCGAAGCTCGAGCTCACGGGCGCGATCGCAACAGTGTTCGACGTGACGGAGCTGCGCGCCGCAGAACGTGCGCGCGATCAGCTCGAGACCGAGCTAAGGCTCAGCCAAAAGCTCGAGGCGATCGGCCAGCTCGCGGCCGGTATCGCCCACGAGATCAACACGCCGTCGCAGTACGTGAGCGACAACCTCACGTTCCTCCAGGACGCCGTCACTAACCTGCTGCCGCTCCTGAGCGCGTTCGAGCCGCTGCTCGCGCTCGCGGCCAAGTCGGTGGAGGCGAAGCTCGCGCCGCTCGGCGCGATCGACGACTACCGCGCGCTCTTGAAGGACGCCGATCTCGAGTACATCCGGGGCGAGATCCCCCTCGCGATCCAGCAGTCGCGCGACGGCGTCGGCCAGATCAAGAAGATCGTGATGGCGATGAAGGAGTTCTCGCATCCGGGCGCCGACGAGAAGGAGCCCGTGGATCTCAACCGCGCGATCCAGGCGACCGTGATGGTCGCCCGCAACGAGTGGAAGTACGTAGCCGACGTCGTGCTCGAGCTCGACGACACCATCCCCGTAATCGAGGCGATTCCGTCTGCCGTGAACCAGATCGTGCTGAATCTCGTCGTCAACGCCGCGCATGCAATCGAGGAGGCCGGGCGCGGGGAGGGCGAGAAGGGGAAGATCACGATCTCCACGCGCCGCGACGGCGCGTTCGTCGTGCTCACGGTCGCGGACACCGGCTGCGGCATTCCGGCGGAGAACGTGGCTCGCATCTTCGACCCGTTTTTCACGACGAAGAAGATCGGTAAGGGCACGGGCCAAGGTCTCGCGATCGTGCGCCGCGTGGTCATCGATCGGCATGGCGGCGCGCTCGACGTGCAGTCGACGGTCGGCGAAGGAACGCGGTTCCACGTGCGCCTGCCGATCGAGGGCAGCGTGGCGGCGTTGGAGAGGCTGACGGCGTGAGACACATTCTCTTCGTCGACGACGAGATCAAGGTCCTGCAGGGCCTCACGCGCATGTTGCGCCCGATGCGCAACGAGTGGGACATGACGTTCATCGACGATCCGCGCAAGGTGCTCGAGCTGCTCGAGCAGCGTCCTTACGACGCGATCGTGGTCGACATGAAGATGCCGCAGATGGACGGCGCGGAAGTGCTCACGAAGGTCCGGGAGCTCAAGCCCGGCATCGCGCGGATCGTGCTGTCGGGCCATGCGGAGCGCGAAGGGTCGCTCCGCTCGGTGGGCCTCGCTCACCAGTTTCTCGCGAAGCCGTGCGACGCCGACACGTTGCGCGCCACCGTCTCGCGCGCGTGCGAGCTCCGGGGCTTCCTCGTCGACGCGGGGCTCGCCGATACCGTGTGCCAGCTCGGCAAGCTGCCGAGCCTGCCCAAGCTCTACCAGGCGATCACGGACGAGATCGCGCGCGAGGACGCGTCGCTGGCGCGGGTCGCGGCGATCATCGGCCAAGATCTTTCGATGACCGCGAAGGTGCTGCAGCTCGTGAACTCGGCCTTCTTCGGTCTCGGGCGGCGCGTCGCAGATATCGACCAAGCGGTGAGCTACTTGGGCGTGGACGTGATCCGCTCGCTCGTGGCATCGCACTCGGCGTTCTCCGCGTTCGAGACGGTGGACCTCGACTTCTTCCAGCAGCTGTGGCGGCACAGCTCGCTCACGGCCGCGCTCGCGAAGGCGATCGCGCAGCTCGCGAGCGACGACCCGATCGTGCACGCCGAGTCGTTCCAGGCCGGCATGCTGCACGACATCGGCGCGCTGGTGCTCGCGGCGCGCTTGCCGAACGAGTATCGCGACGCGCGCCGCCACGCGGAGAGCGGCAAAGGCTCGCTCGCCGCGCGCGAGCTCGAGGTGTTCGGCTGCGATCACGGCCGCATCGGCGCGTACTTGATGGGCCTCTGGGGGCTGTCGGACCGGATCGTGGAGGCGATCGCCTATCACGACCGGCCGAGCGCCTGCTCGTACCAGAAGATCGCGCCGCTCACCGCGGTGCACGCCGCGAGCGCGCTCGTGCTCGAGGCGATGGGGAGGGAGGGGTTCGAGACGAAGCTCGACCTCGATTATCTCGAGGTGGTGGGCTGCGCCGGCAGTCTACCCAAGTGGCGCGAGGAGGCTGCGCGAATCGTGGCCAACACCGATGACCAAGACCGCGATGAGCAAGACGGCGATGAGCAAGACTAGCAAGGCGAGAGTGCTGTTCGTGGATGACGAGCAGAACGTGCTGAACGGCGTGCGCCGCAGCCTGCGCGGCGACTTCGACGTGCACACGGCGCTGTCCGGCGCGGAAGCGCTGCAGCTGCTCGAGCAAGGCGAGCCGTTCGGCGTCATCGTGTCGGACTGCCGCATGCCGGGCATGGACGGCATCGAGCTCCTGCAGCGCGTGAGCGACGTCTCGCCTCTGTCGGTGCGCATCATGCTCACCGGCAACATGGACCAGGAGACCGCCGTGCAGGCGGTCAACGCGGGCGAGGTGTTCAAGTTCTTGAACAAGCCGTGCGAGGCCGATGCCCTCAGGCACGTCGTGGGACTCGCCGCGCGCCAGTACGAGCTCGTGACTGCCGAGAAGGAGCTGCTCGAGCAGACCTTGAAGGGCAGCATCAAGGTGCTCGCAGATCTGCTAGCGATCGTGAAGCCGGAAGCGTTCGGGCGCACGGCGCGGCTGCGGCGCAAGGCGCGCGAGATCGCGAAGCACGTGCCGGGGGTGAAGGGTTGGGAGCTCGACGCGGCGGCGCTGCTCTCGCAGCTCGGCTGCGTGACCATGGCGCCCGAGATTCTCGAAAAGCGCGCGCACGGCGAGGCGCTCACCGACGGCGAGGCCGACGAGTTCGCGGCGCACCCGCTGCTCGGCGCGGACCTGATCGGCCGCATCCCGCGGCTCGGCCGAGTGGCCAAGATCATTCTCTATCAGAACAAGAACTACGACGGCACCGGATTCCCGAGCGACGACGTGAAGAAGGACCGGATCCCGGTCGAGGCGCGGATCCTGCGCGTGGTCTTGCGGCACGACGAGCTGCAGCAGCAGGGTCTGTCGGAAGCCGCGATCGTCGACAAGCTCAAGAAGAGCCCCGGCAAGGTCGACCCGCTCGTGCTCGAGGCGCTCGCTAAGTCCGACCATTTCGCGAGCGCGCGCGAGGTCGTGCGCGTGTTCCCCGAGGAGCTGGAGCTCGGCATGGTGGTGCAAGAGGACATTCATACCGATCACGGAGTGATGCTGCTGATGCACGGTCAAGAGATCACGCCCGCGACGCGCGAGCACCTGGTGATGTTTCAGAGAAGCGGCGAGCTTACCAAGCGCGTGCTGGTCGCGAAGCTCGCGGCCGCCGCAGGGGAGGGCGAATGAGCGAAGAGTCTTCGTTGCGCGCCGCCGCCGACGCGCCGGGCGCGCCGCGGCCCGACACGCTGCTCCTCGTCGACGACGAGCCGCACGTCTGCTCGTCGCTCGCGCGCATCCTGCGGCGCGACAACTATCGAGTTCTGACGGCGAACAGCGCCGACGACGCGCTCGGCGTGCTCGCGAAGAACACCGTCGACGTCGTGCTCTCGGACCAGCGGATGCCGGGTAAGAAGGGCACGGAGCTCCTGGCCGCCGTGCGCGACCTGTATCCCAACACCGTGCGCCTGATCCTCTCGGGCGCCGCGGAGATCCAGGACATCACGCAGGCGATGGGCACCGGCGCCATCTACAAGTTCCTGACCAAGCCGATCGACCCGGCGCTGCTGCGCGCGAACATCGCGGAGGCGTTCTCGCGCGCCGCGTCGCTGCGCGCGACGGAAACACCGGGCTTCGCGGCGCGCGACGCCGCCACCGGCCTGCCGACGCGCGCGTATCTCAAGCGGCTCTTCCCGAGCCTGGTCGCGGGCGCGCGGTCCGACAGCGGCTCGGTCTGCATGCTCATGCTGCGCATCGATCAGTACCCGAACATCGTCGCGAGCTTCGGCCAGCAGTTCGGCGAGGAGTTCTCTCGCGCCGTCGCCGCCGTGCTCTCGCGCGGGCTCGCGCAGCACTATTTCCTCTGTCCCGACGGGCCCGGCAACTTCCTCGTGCTGACGACGGACGACGACCCGACCGACCGCATCGCGCACATCGAGCGCAGTCTCGACGAGCTCTTCTCGCGGCCGATCCCCGTGCTCGATCACCGGATCACCGTCACGGCGAGTCTCGGCGCCACGGTGTCGGCCGCCGACGAGCCGCAGTTCGACGACCTCGTCGACCAGGCGCACACCGCGATGATGACGGCGAGCAGCCGCGGCGGCGCGACGATGCAGTTGTACCAGCAGCATCTCGTCAAGGCGCTGCGCGGCAAGCTGCAGCTCGAGTCCGATCTGCGCGAGGCCGTGGCCGCGCGCGCGTTCCACCTCGTGTATCAGCCGCAGGTGGAGATCACTTCGGGGCAGATCGTGGGGCTCGAGGCGCTGCTGCGCTGGCAGCATCCGCAGCGCGGGCTCGTGAGCCCCAAGGAATTCGTGCCGGTAGCGGAGGAGCTCGGGCTCATCAACGAGCTCGGCGGCTGGATTCTCGACCAGGTGGTCGCGCAGTTCATGCTCTGGCGCGCGCGCGGGCTCGCGCCGCAGGACGTGGCGATCAACGTGTCGCCGCTGCAGCTCCGCGACCGCGCGTCGTTCGTCGAAAGGGTCGAGGCCGCGCTCGCGCAGCACCGGCTGCCGCCGCAGTGCCTCGTGCTCGAGATCACCGAGTCGGCCGCGATCGAGCAGAACGAGGCGATCGCCAGTTGCCTCGCCGGCCTGCGCGAGCTCGGCGTGACGCTCGCGATCGACGACTTCGGCACCGGCTACGCGAACATGAGCAACCTCACGCGCTTCGCGTTCAAGAAGCTCAAGATCGACCGGTCGCTGTTGCCGCAAGGCCGTGACGAGCGCTCGAAGAAGCTGTTCGCGAACGTGGTCGCCATGGCGCGCGAGCTCGGCCTCACGGTGGTCGCCGAGGGCGTGGAGACGCCGATCGAGCTCGCGACCGTGGCCGCGGCGCGTTGCGCGGTGGTGCAGGGCTACTTCTACAGCCCGCCCGTGAGCCCCGAGCGGCTCGACGGCCTACTCAGCGCCCGCTTCCCCGAAGCGTGAAAACAGGGACAGGTTACTTTTCCGAAGAAAATAGGGACATGTTGCCTTTTTCCGGTGGCGACGGGTGTCGCCGTACCGGAAAAGGCAACATGTCCCTACTTTTAGTAGCGGTCGTGGATCGGGCCGAGCGCGGTCTTGAGGTGCTCGGCGAACTGCATCCACCGCTCGCGCACCGACTTCTTCACGCGGATGCTGGCGCCGCCGAACAGCACGAATCCTTCGATCACGATCGTCGGCGCGCCCGGGCGCTGCATCCCTCCCGAGCGATTGTCGATTCCGCCGAAGATGCATATCGCCTTCGAGAGCACGTTATGGTCCTCGGCCACGCGGATTTCCGCGCCGCCGAACAGGCACAGCAGCTTGATCCGCGTCACCGGCTGCGTGAACACCGCCTTGCTGAAGTCGAGCTCCCCGCCGCCGAAGATGTTGAACATCCGGATCTCGGGGGGCACCGTCCACGCTCCGCGGCGGTTACTGCCGCCGAAGATGTGGAACATGTGCTCGATTTCGTGCGCGCCGCCGGAGGGTGCGTGCGGCGCCAGCTCCTCGCGCTTGGCCTCGGAATAGGCCTTGTCGGTGGTGAGCTCGAGGTCGGCCACGAGCGGCAGCAGCTGGTCCGCCGTCTTCGCTTCGAGCGCCTGGTCGAGGCGGCGCTCGAACGCCTCGAGCGAGAGCTTGCCGTGACCGTAATTCACGATGAGCCGGTCGATCGTCTCCTCGCGCACGGACGCGACCGGGCGGTCTTGCGGTGCCACTGGCATATCGAGATCCCCCTGACGGCAACGATGGTTTCCGAAACGGAAGGATAACCGGCGGCCGTCCGGGAGGGAATGGATTGGCCGCCTCGATGAGGGGGCTGCCGAGCGGGGTCAGTTGGGGTCAGTGGGGTCAGACCCCAGTGCCAGGCACCCCAGTGCCAGGCACCCCGGCCTGACGCCGCCGGCGGGTGGGCCGCGCTCGCCCGGTCAGCTCGCCAAGCTCTCGGCGCGCAGCGGCACGACGTTGCTCACCTCGGGGGTCGCGACCGGCTCCTCGCCCTGCACCCACTGCACCACCGGCAGGAACTCGCGCTGCTCGGCACCGCAGATGTCTACGGGCATCTCGAACACGCCGAGCCCGTTCTCGGCGGCGTCCACGTACGCGTCCGAGTCGCTGATCTTGGTGAGGAACGAGATTTGGAGCGACGCGACGAACTTCTCGAGCGGCGCGTAGACGGGCCGCGCGCTGCGCACGCGGTTCGCGACCACGGCGACGCGGATGTTGCGAAAGCGAACCTGCCCGACGAGCAGTAGCTCCTTGATGAAGTTCGCGGTCGCATGCACGTCGATCGCCGACGGCGCCACCGGAATCAGGATCGCCTGCGTTCT
>Ga0137410_10000109_pt1 | contig 56089 bp, 57 predicted proteins | sample CZODoug1_16funga_FD_108878 | JGI IMG/M metagenome (GOLD analysis project Ga0137410, IMG submission 108878) | Vadose zone soil fungal communities from Angelo Coast Range Reserve, California, USA - CZODoug1_16fungal (Illumina Assembly) | ecosystem: Environmental > Terrestrial > Soil > Vadose zone... | reverse complement strand
CCGCTCGGCGGCTGCTTCCCGATCCTGGTGCAGATCCCGGTGTTCATCGCCCTCTACTGGGTGCTGCTCGCCGCCATCGAGCTGCGCCACGCGCCGTTCATGCTCTGGATCAAGGACCTCTCGGCGCTCGACCCCTACTACGTGCTGCCGATCCTGATGACCATCACGATGGTGGTGCAGACCAAGCTGAACCCGGTACCGCCGGATCCGGTGCAGGCCAAGGTGATGCAGTTCATGCCGTTCGTGTTCAGCATCTTCTTCTTCTTTTTCCCGGCGGGGCTGGTGCTCTACTGGCTCGTGAACAACATCCTGTCGATCGCGCAGCAGTGGCAGATCCAGAGGATGTTCGACCGCGACAAGCCGGCGCATGCCAAGCGATGAAGTAGCCCGGGACACGATCGCGGCGATCGCCACGCCGGCCGGGCGTGGAGGAATCGGGGTGGTGCGCGTTTCCGGCCCTGACGTGCCGCGGATAGCGCGAGCGATCGTCGGCAGCCTGCCCGAGCCGCGCTTGGCGACCTTCAGTGCTTTTGCGGACGTCGACGAGGGGATCGCCCTCTACTTTCCCGCGCCCCATTCCTATACCGGCGAGCCGGTGCTCGAGCTGCAGGGCCATGGCGGCCCGGTCGTCATGCAGGCGCTGCTCGGCGCCTGCCTCGACGCTGGCGCGCGCCTCGCCGAGCCCGGGGAATTCACCCGTCGCGCGTTTCTCGAAGGCAAGCTCGACCTCGCGCAGGCCGAGGCCGTCGCCGACCTCATCGATGCGACGACACGCGAGGCCGCCCGCTCGGCGCTGCGCTCGCTCGCCGGCGAATTCTCGACCGCCATCGACGCGCTCGTCGCGCAGCTGGTCGAGCTGCGCGCGCTCGTCGAAGCCATGCTCGATTTCCCGGAAGAAGAGGTCGACGCGCTGCACGCGAAGGACGCGGCAGCGCGCCTGGCGCGTACGCGTAAAGCTTTGGACACCGTGCTGGCCAAGAGCCGCCAAGGCAGCCTGCTGCGCACCGGTGTGCACGTGGTGCTGGCCGGGCGGCCGAACGTCGGCAAGTCCAGCCTGCTCAATCGCCTCGCGGGCAACGAGCGAGCGATCGTCGCGCCGGTTCCAGGGACGACACGCGACGCGTTGCGCGAGCCGGTGCAGATCGAAGGCGTGCCGCTGGTACTGGTCGACACTGCGGGATTGCGCCGCGATGCCGATGCGATCGAACGGCTCGGCATGGAACGGACGCGACGCGAGCTCGAGAGCGCCGACGTGGTGCTCGCGGTACACGAGGCCGGCAGCAATGCCGCGGCGCCAGAGGGACTGCCGCAGCGCGCCACGCGCATCGACGTCTACAACAAGGTCGATCTCACGCCGGCGTTTCGGGTTCCCGCCGGTGCGTTGGCAGTCTCCGCCAAGACCGGCGCCGGCCTCGACCGTTTGCGCCAGTCGATTCTGGAAGCTGTCGGCTGGAGCGCGACCGGTGAATCGGTGTTCCTCGCCCGCGAGCGCCACTTGCGCGCGCTGGAGAGCGCCCGCGGCCACTTGAGTGCCGCCGCGACCGAATTGCAGCGCTGGGAGCTTTTCGCGGAGGAGCTGCGACTCGCGCAGGTGGCCCTCGGCGCGATCACGGGGGAGGTCCGGGCCGACGATCTCCTCGGCGAAATCTTCGCGCGCTTCTGCATCGGCAAGTGAACCCGGCGCGCGACAGCTGGCTGAACCCCGCGCTCGCGTTGCTGCTGTGCCTCGCGGCCGGATCGCTCTTCGCCTGGCTGCACATGCCGCTGCCCTGGATCCTCGGTCCGTTGGTTGCGATGGCCGCGTGCAACTTCGCCGGCGCCGAGCTGCGCGCGGTACGAGGGGCGCGCGAGACGGGACAGATCGCGATCGGCATCGCGCTCGGCCTGTATTTCACCCCTGAAGTCGGCGGATACGTGCTTTCGCACTGGGGAGTTCTGCTCGCTGCGGGTCTTTTTGCGATCGTGCTGGGCGTGCTGGGGGGCGCCATCCTGGCGCGGCTTGCGAACGTCGACCGCAGCACCGCGTTCTTCGCGAGCGTCCCTGGCGGCGCTGCCGAAATGACCCTGCTCGGCGAGCGCTACGGCGCGCGTCCGGATCGCATCGCTCTCGCCCAGTCGCTGCGCATCCTGATCGTCGTCTTCGTCGTTCCCTTCGCGCTGACGTATTCGGGAGCGCACGGCCACGATCCCTACGTCGCTGCGCCTGGAGCTTCGCTCGACTGGTCGCGCCTCGCGTTGCTCGTCGCTGGCGCCGCTCTCGCCGGCGGCGCGATCACTTTCTTCGGCTTGCCGAACGGATTCATGTTCGGCCCGCTCGCGCTGACGATCGTGCTCACGACCTGCGAGATCCCGCTCTCCACCATCCCGACCGAGCTGACCAACCTGGCGCAGCTCCTCATCGGCTGGGTACTCGGCTCCCGCTTCGAGCGCCGCTCTCTAGCCAGCGCGCCGCGGTATGTTGCGGCGACGTTGGTGAGCATCTTCGCCGGCCTCGTCTGCGCCGCGGCGTTTGGCGCATTCCTTGGGTGGCTCGCCGGACTCTCGATTCCAACCCTGGTGCTCGCGACCGCCCCCGGTGGCATCGCCGAGATGTGCATCACCGCCAAGGTGCTGCAGCTCGGGGTACCGTTCGTTACGGCAGCGCATGTGACCCGCGTATTCCTGCTGATTGTCAGTACCGGCCCCCTGTACCGCACTGCCGCAATCCTGCGCCACCGTTTCGAAAGGACTAAGTAATTGAGAAATAAACGATTTATCCATCCGGCGCAGGTCGCCGGACAAAGCGCCTCAAGGGCATGCGATGCTAGAATCCGCGCCATTGCTTCCACCTTGACCGGCCCAGACCCACTGGGCCGTTTGCCTTTCTGGAGTCATTGATGACTGTTGCCGCGCCGGTTCCATCCACCAACGCCCCAAACTGGGTGCGCCACCAGGGACTGCGCCAGTGGGTCGCAGAGATCGCCGCGCTGGCGAAGCCCGAGCGGATCGTCTGGTGCGATGGATCCGATGCCGAATATCGCCGGATGTGCGATGAGCTCGTCGCCGCTGGCACGTTTACCCGCCTCAGCGAGAAGCTGCGGCCGAACTGCTTCCTTGCGCGCTCGCATCCGAGTGATGTCGCACGCATGGAAGAGCGCACGTTCATCTGCAGCCAGTCGGCCGAGCAGGCCGGCCCGACCAACAACTGGATCGACCCGCGCGAGATGCGCGCCACGCTGGCGCGGCTGTTCGACGGTTGCATGCGCGGTCGCACCATGTACGTCGTCCCGTTCTCGATGGGGCCGATCGGCTCGCACATCGCCCAGGTCGGCGTGGAGATTTCCGACTCTGCCTACGTCGCGGTCAGCATGAAACTGATGACCCGCATGGGCCGCGCGGTCGTCGACTGGCTGGGCGAAGACGGCAAGTTCGTGCCCTGCGTGCATTCGGTCGGCGCGCCCCTTTCCTCGGGGCAGAAGGACGTCGCCTGGCCGTCGAACGAAAACGAAAAGTGGATCGTGCACTTTCCCGAGACGCGCGAGATCTGGTCGTTCGGCTCGGGCTACGGCGGCAACGCCCTGCTCGGCAAGAAGTGCCTCGCGCTGCGCATCGCCTCGGTGATGGCGCGCGACGAGGGCTGGCTCGCGGAGCACATGCTGATCCTCGGCATGCAGGCGCCGAGCGGCGAGAAAAGCTACATCGCTGCCGCGTTTCCATCGGCGTGCGGCAAGACCAACCTCGCCATGCTCATTCCGCCCGCGGCGCTCAAGGGCTGGAAGGTGACGACCGTCGGCGAGGACATCGCCTGGATCAAGCCCGGCAAGGACGGGCGCTTCTACGCGATCAATCCCGAGTACGGCCTGTTCGGCGTCGCTCCCGGCACCTCCGAGCGCACCAACCCGAACGCGATGCGCATGCTGCGCGAGAACGTCATCTTCACCAACGTAGCGGTCACGCCCGATGGCGATGTCTGGTGGGAGGGCATGACCGACCAGCCGCCCGCCAAGCTCACCGATTGGCAGGGCAAGCCCTGGACACCGGCCGACGCCAAGCAAGGCCGCCTCGCCGCGCATCCGAATGCTCGTTTCACCGTACCGGCACCCCAATGCCCCTCGATGGACGAGCGCTGGGAAGATCCTCAGGGAGTACCGATCTCGGCTTTCCTCTTCGGTGGCCGGCGCGCGTCGACCGTTCCTCTGGTCGTCGAAGCGCCGAACTGGGATGAAGGCGTCTACATGGCCGCGACGCTCGGTTCCGAGACCACCGCCGCGACCACCGGCAAGGTCGGCGTGGTGCGGCGCGACCCGATGGCGATGCTCGCCTTCTGCGGCTACAACATGGGCGATTACTTCGCGCACTGGCTCGCTATGGGCCGCAAGGTGAAGCAGCCGCCGCGCATCTTCCGCGTCAACTGGTTCCGCCGCGATGCGCAGGGCAAGTTCATCTGGCCGGGGTTCGGCGACAACATGCGCGTACTGCAGTGGATCGTCGAGCGCTGCCAGGGAAGCACGAAGGGCGTGGAGACGCCCCTCGGCATCATGCCGCGCTTCGAGGACCTCAACTGGACTGGACTGGACAAGCTTTCCGCTGCGCAGTACGCCGAGTTGACGCGCATCGACGCTGGTTCATGGAAAGAGGAGCTCGCGCTGCACGACGAATTCTTCGCCAAGCTCGGCAAGCATCTGCCTGCCGCCCTCGAGGCGCGTCGCGGCGGCATGCACCAGCGGCTCGCCGCCTAGCGGTTCTTCACACCAAGTCGCGCCAGCAACGCGGCGAGCAGCGCGCTCGCAGCAGCCGCCGCCAGCCCGGCGGTTGACGGGTAAGTCTCCAGCAACGCGCCGCCGGCACCGAGCCCGAGTCCGACGCCGGCGAGAAGCGCGCTCGCTGACCAGGTAAAGGCCTCCGCGGTGTGCTCAGCGCGCACGCTCTTCGCCACCAGCATCGATTGCACGATGAGCACGGGTGCCATGACGATTCCGGCAGCGAAGCCGACCACAGCGAACGTCATCGGATGCGAGGCGAGGCTGAGCAAGGCCAGCCCGGCGCCCATCAATCCCAGCAGCAGAGAAAACTGGGGCACAAGAGCGAAGCGCCAGCTGCGGCTGCCATAGGCAAGACCGCCCAACGCGCTGCCGACACTCATCAGGCCAAGCAGGATGCCGGCGAGCGCCGGCGATTGCCGCTCGGTCGCATATGCGGTCACGGCGATCTCGAGGAAGCCGAACGCCGCGGAAAAGCACAGCACCACGGAAATAAGCGGGAGGAAGCCGGACTCGCCGAGCGGGCCGAGAAGGCTCGGCGAGCTTCGCTGCTCGATCTTCCAGGCGCGTAGCGCCGACGAACGAAGGAAGAGCATGGCGCCGATGCTTCCGCTCGCGGCAGCGAAGTAGACCGCCATCGCCGGCGAAGCGAGAGCGACGAAGAGCGCGACCAGCACCGGCCCGAGAATGAAGATCAGCTCGATCAGGACCGACTCCAGCGAATACGCGGTCGAGAGTTGCATCTCGTCGGCGAAGCGCTGGCGGAAATAGGTGCGCATGCAGACGGTGATCGGCGGGAACGTGGCGCCCGCTGCGGCTGCGAACAGGAGCGCGGGCGTGCCGAGATGTTCGACCGCCCAGACGAAAGCGATCAACGCCGCAGGAAATAGCGTCGTCGCGGCGAGTAGCACGCCGCGCGGCCCGTAACGATCGATCAATCTGCCCAGAAGCGGCGCCGCGACCGACAGGCCGCCGACGTAGCAGGCCGCGGCCGCACCGCCCTCGGCGAAGGAGTTGCGGATGGTTTGCACGAAAAGCAGGATGGCGAGGCCCGTGATGCCGATCGGTAGGCGGCCGATGAGCGATGCGGCGAAGATTTCGCGCACTTCGCCGGCCTGCAGTAGGTTTGTATAGCGCGTCAGGGAGATCACGGACTCGGAATTCTCCATGCTGCAGAGCAGCAATGCATTGTTGTTTCACGTGAAACCACTAGCGCCGCGGTTCCACGTGGAACGTCGCGTAAAATTCGCAGCGCGCCATGTCGACCCGGGAATTCGATGTCATTGTTATCGGCGGAGGTCATGCCGGTACCGAGGCGGCTCTGGCAGCGGCACGCCTCGGCTGCAAGACCCTGCTCCTGACCCACAGTATCGAGACGCTGGGCCAGATGTCGTGCAACCCCTCGATCGGCGGCATCGGCAAGGGCCATCTGGTGAAGGAAATCGACGCGCTCGGCGGCGCAATGGCAATCGCGACCGACGAGGCGGGCATCCAATTCCGCACGCTGAACGGGTCCAAGGGACCTGCAGTCCGGGCCACGCGAGCCCAGGCTGATCGCGTCCTCTATCGCCAAGCCATCCGGCGCCGGCTCGAAAACCAGCCGAACCTGAGTCTTTTCCAGCAAGCCGTCGACGATATCGAAGTGGTCGGCGATCGTGCGGTCGGCGTCGTCACCCAGCTCGGGCTTCGGTTCCATGCGCGCGCGGTGGTGCTGACCGCCGGGACTTTTCTCGCCGGCCGCATTCACGTCGGGTTGGACAACTACGAAGCGGGGCGAGCTGGCGATCCGGCCGCAGTGACGCTCGCCGCGCGCCTGCGTGAACTGAAACTCCCGGTTGGGCGCCTCAAGACGGGCACACCGCCGCGGCTCGATGCCCGCAGCATCGACTTTTCGCTGCTGGAAGTTCAGCCGGGAGATACACCCGAGCCGGTGTTTTCTTTCCTCGGCCAGCGCGAGCTTCACCCGCGCCAGCTTCCCTGCTGGATCGCACATACCAATGAGCGCACCCACGAAATCATTCGCGGCGCGCTCGATCGTTCGCCGATGTACGCCGGCGTCATCAAGGGCGTTGGGCCGCGCTACTGTCCGTCGATCGAAGACAAGGTGCATCGCTTTGCCGGGAAGGCAAGCCACCAGATTTTCCTCGAGCCCGAGGGCCTCACGACCAACGAGATCTACCCGAACGGCGTCTCGACCAGCCTGCCTTTCGATACGCAAGTGGACCTGGTGCACTCGATCCGCGGGCTCGAAGCGGCGGAGCTGGTGCGTCCCGGCTATGCGATCGAGTACGACTACTTCGATCCCCGCAGCCTGCATGCTTCGCTCGAGACGAAAAGCATCAAGGGCCTGTTCTTCGCCGGGCAGATCAATGGCACCACGGGCTACGAGGAAGCCGCAGCGCAGGGCTTGCTGGCGGGGACAAATGCCGCGCTTCAGGTGAACGGGCGGGAAGCCTGGTGGCCGCGCCGCGACCAAGCGTACCTCGGCGTCCTGGTCGATGACCTCGTGACGCAGGGTGTATCCGAGCCGTATCGCATGTTCACCAGCCGTGCTGAATACCGTCTCACCCTGCGCGAGGACAACGCCGACCTGAGGCTCACCGAAATCGGCCGGGGGCTCGGCTTGGTCGACGACGTGCGCTGGGACGTCTTTTCCCGCAAGCGCGATGCGATCGTTCAGGAGGAGCGGCGCCTCAAGTCTGAGTTTGTGAGCGCTGGCTTCCACAAAACAGCCTCTAAATTCGACATTCTTCGGCGTCCGGAGACGACCTACGCCGATGTAGCTGGAGACTTTCCGATCGCACCCGACGCTGCTGCTCAGGTCGAGGTCCGAGCCAAGTACGAGGGGTATATCGAACGCCAGAGGGTCGAAGTCGCGCGACGCCAGGAGCACGAGATGCTGCCGCTGCCGCCGGAGCTCGACTACATCGCGGTGAAAGGGCTTTCGAAGGAAGCGCAACAGAAGCTGAACCGGCATCGCCCGGAAACAATCGGCCAGGCATCGCGTATTTCGGGAATTACGCCCGCGGCGATTTCGCTGCTGCTGGTGCACCTGAAACGGGGATTCGCCGCACAGAAAAAGACGGCATGACGCCGCGCGCCGCTCTCGATCTCGGGTTGGCCGAGCTGCGCCTCACGCTGCCCGACACGGCGCGCGCACAGCTTATGGACTACGTCGCGCTGCTGACCAAGTGGAACCGCACCTACAACCTCACCGCGATCGATGACCCGCTGCGCATGGTGAGCCATCACCTGCTCGATTCGCTCGTCGTTCTGCCGCATCTGCCGATGCCCGGCGCAGCGCCGAGCCTCGCCGATGCCGGCTCTGGCGCGGGACTGCCGGGAATCCCGCTCGCGGTGGCGCGGCCTGATTGGCGCGTGGTGCTGGCGGAATCGAGCGCGAAGAAAACTGCGTTTCTTCGCCAGGCAGCGCTGGAGCTCGGGCTGCGCAACGTCGAGATTCATCAGGGGCGCGTCGAGGAATGGCATCCCGCGCAGCGCTTTGCGATGGTGATCTCGCGCGCGTTCGCGGAGCTGGCGCGATTCATTGCTGCCTGCCGCCACCTGATCGCGCCCGGCGGCGTGCTCGCGGCAATGAAGGGCGTGCTGCCGAGCACCGAGCTCGCCCGCGTACCGGCAGGCTGCAACTGCGGCGAGGTGATCACGCTGAAGACGCCGTTGGTGAACGGCGCCCGCCATCTCGTTCTCTGCCGCACGGACGGCTGAGATGCCTCACATCCTCGCGGTGGTCAATCAGAAAGGCGGCGTCGGCAAGACGACGACCAGCGTCAATCTCGCCGCGGCGCTGGGGCGCGCCGAGCGCCGCGTGCTGCTCGTCGATCTCGATCCGCAGGGCAATGCAACGATGGGCAGCGGCGTCGACAAGCGCGCGATCGCGCGCAGCGTCTATCACGTGCTGCTCGGCCTCGGCGATATCAGCGTGATCCGGGTGCGCGCCGAGAAGGGCGGTTACGACCTGGTTCCCGCCAATCGCGATCTCGCCGGCGCCGAAGTGGAGCTGGTCGAGCTGGAGTCGCGTGAGACCCGCCTCAAAGCGGCGCTCGAGCGCATCGAAGCCGACTACGACTTCATCCTCATCGATTGCCCGCCGTCGCTCAGCCTGCTGACGGTCAATGCGCTCACTGCCGCGCAGCGTGTCCTGATCCCGATGCAATGCGAGTACTACGCGCTGGAAGGGCTCTCCGATCTGGTCGGCACCATCAAGCGTGTGCGCGCGAATCTCAACCCGCGGCTGGAAATCGCCGGGCTGCTGCGTACCATGTACGACCCGCGCAACATGCTCTCGCAGCAGGTCTCGCAGCAGCTCGAGGAGCACTTCGGCGACAAGGTCTATCGCACGCTCGTGCCGCGCAACGTGCGCCTCGCCGAAGCGCCGAGCCATGGCGTACCCGCGGTCTTGTGGGATACGGCATCGAAAGGCGCGCAGGCCTACCTCGCGCTCGCGGACGAAATTCTCTCCAGGGGACAACCGGCATGAAGCCGAAGGGATTGGGACGCGGACTCGATGCGCTGCTCGGCGGCGACGAGCCGCCGCGCGACGCGCTCCTCACGCTGCCGGTCGCGCGGATCCGCCCCGGGCGCTACCAGCCGCGCACGAAAATGGATCAGCAGGCGCTCGCCGAGCTCGCGGCATCGATCCGCTCGCAGGGCCTGATGCAGCCGGTGCTGGTGCGACCGGTCGATCGCGACAGGTACGAGCTGATCGCCGGCGAGCGGCGCTGGCGCGCAGCGCAGATGGCCGGTCTGAGCGAGGTGCCTGCGCTGGTGCGCGAAGTCCCCGACGAGTCCGCGCTAGCCCTGTCGCTCATCGAGAACATCCAGCGCGAGGATCTCAATCCGCTGGAGGAGGCGAGCGGCCTGCAGCGGCTGGTCGACGAATTCAAGATGACGCACGAGCAGGCCGCCGACGCGGTCGGCCGCTCGCGCAGCGCCACGACCAACCTGCTGCGCCTGCTGAAGCTGGCGCGACCGGTGCAAGACCTGGTCATGGAAGGCGCGCTGGAAATGGGGCACGCGCGCGCGCTGATCGCGCTCGAGGCAGCGCGGCAGATCGAAGTCGCGCGACGCGTCGCCGCCAAGGGACTCTCGGTGCGCGAGACCGAAGCGCTGGTGCAGAAGATGCTGCGCGGTGCGGCGGGACCGCGCCGCAAGCGCGCCGACCGGGATCTCGCGCGGCTCGAGGAGGAGCTCGCCGAGCGCCTCGGCACCACGGTGGAAATCAAGACGGGGCGCAAAGGACGAGGCAAGTTGATCGTCCACTACGCGAGCCTGGAGCACCTTGAACAACTGCTAAAGAAGCTCCGTTAAGCATCAACTTACGCTATGCTTCGCCCCCTAACTAGACCCATCCGCACCGTGTTGCTTTGGCAGCTCGCGGCAACCGGGGTGATGGTGGCGCTCGGGGGAGTTCTGGCAGGCAGTCACGGGGCTCTGTCGGGCGCGGCAGGCGGCACGATCAGCGTCTGTGCCGGGTTGGTGGCGGCGTGGGTAGCTGCGAGGAGCGTGAGGTCCGCAGGGGGAGTTCTCGTCGGCGCGTTGACGGCCGAGGCGGTCAAGATCGGTCTCGCTGCGCTCCTGCTCTGGCTGGTGCTCGCGAACTACGCCGAGGCGGTCGTCGGCGCGGTGCTGGCGAGCTTCATCGTGACGATGCTGATTTTTGGCATGGCTTTTTTTGTGCGCGACTACTAACAACGAATGAGCGATGGCTTCCGGTAAAGAGCTGACGCCCTCCGAGTACATCGAGCATCACCTCACGTTCCTGACGAAACCAGTGAGCGGCGATGGCGGCTTCTGGTCGGTCAACGTCGACTCGCTCGTCACCGCCAGCCTGCTCGGCGTCGTCGGCCTCGGCGTCATCTGGTGGATCGTGCGCGGCGCGACCTCGGGCGTGCCGAACAAGCGCCAGGCGTTCATCGAGATCCTGATCGAGTTCATCGACGACCAGGTGAAGGGCATCTTCCATCACGGCGATCGCAACAAGTTCGTCGCGCCGGCTGCGCTCACCGTGTTCGTCTGGGTCGTGCTGATGAACGCCATGGACTTCCTGCCGGCCGACCTCGTCGGCCTTGCCACGCACCACGTTTCCGAGCACGGCTTCCGCTACGTGCCGACCGCGGACGTCAATACCACGTTCGCGCTGTCGCTCTCGGTCTGGTTCCTGATGATCGGCTTCGCCATCGCCGCCAAGGGCCCGGGCGGCTTCATCCATGAGTTGTTCTGCGCGCCGTTCGGCTCGAACCCGCTGCTCTGGCCGGCGAACTTCCTGTTCAACTGCGTCGAGTACATCTCCAAGCCGCTGTCGCATTCGCTGCGGCTGTTCGGCAACATGTACGCGGGCGAAATCCTGTTCCTGCTGCTCTGGATGTGGGCGGCGACCGGCCTCGCCGGCACCATCTTCGGCTCGATCCTCGGCCTGGGCTGGGCGATCTTCCACATCCTGATTGTGCTGTTGCAGGCCTACATTTTCATGATGCTGACCGTCGTCTATATCGCGATGGCGCACGAACACCACTAACGCACTGTCCTTTCGAAAAGGGAAAACACAAATGGAGAAACTTCAATTGCTGGCGATGGTTCAGGCCTACACCGCGATCGGCATCGGTCTCATGATTGGCCTCGGCGCGGCGGGTGCCTGCATCGGCGTGGGCATCATGTGCAGCCGCTTCCTCGAGGCTGCCGCGCGCCAGCCGGAGCTGACGAACTCGCTGCAGGGCAAGGTGTTCCTGCTGCTCGGCCTGATCGACGCGTCGTTCATCATCGGCCTGGGCATCGCGATGTTCTTCGCCTTCGCCAACCCGCTCGCGACGGCGTTCCGCTAAAGCGCATTTTGCGGAGGGCAGCATGAACCTCAACTTCACGCTGGTCGCGCAGGCCATCGTCTTCGTGGCTTTCATCGGCTTCACGATGAAGTTCGTCTGGCCGCACATGTTGCGCGCCATCGAGACCCGGCAAAAGACGATCGCCGACGGCTTGGCGGCCGCCGAGCAGGGCAAGCGCTCGCTCGAGACGTCGACCAAGCAGGCCGACGAAGCGATCAAGGAGGCGCGCAACCGCGCCGCGGACATCATCGCCCAGGCGGAGAAACGCGGGTCGCAGATCGTCGACGAGGCGCGCAACACCGCCAAGGAAGAGGGCAACCGCGAAAAGGTGGCGGCCAAGGCCGAGATCGCGCAGGAAGTGACGCGCGCGCGCGAGCAGCTGCGCGACCGCGTCGCCTCGCTCGCCGTCGCCGGCGCGGAGAAGATCCTGCGCCGGGAAGTCGACGCGAAGGCGCACGGCGATCTTCTCGACTCGATCAAGAAGCAGCTCTAGATGGCCGAACCGACCACCGTCGCCCGACCGTACGCCGAGGCCGCGTTCAAGCTGGCCGACGGCGCGGGCGCGCTCGCCAAGTGGTCGGAGATGCTCGCCGCCCTGGCGACGGTGTCGCGCGACCCGCGCGTGCGCGCGGCAGTCGGTGATCCGAACCTGTCTGACGCGAAGGTCGCGGGCCTGTTCATCTCGATCCTCTCGCTCAGCGGCGAAGGCGAGAACTTCATCCGCATCCTGGCGGAGAACGGGCGCCTGGATCTGCTGCCGGAGATCCGGACGCAGTTCGAGGTGCTGCGCAACGAGCGCGAGGGCGTGGTCGAGGCCGAAGTGGTTTCGGCGTTCGAGTTGAGCCAAGCGCAACTCGCCGATCTCGTGCAGCGCCTGGAGAAGAGGACCGGCCTGAAAGTGAGAGCGAAGGTCCAGCTCGACAAGGAACTCATCGGCGGCATCAAAGTGGTGCTTGGCGACAAGGTTATCGACGGCTCGGCGCGCGCCCAGCTCGGCGCCCTCGAGACGGCATTGAAAGCTTAAGGAGCAACCATGCAACTGAACCCCTCCGAAATCTCGGAACTGATCAAGAGCCGCATCCAGAACATGGATGCCGGCGTGCAGATGCGCACCCAGGGCACGGTAATCTCGGTCACCGACGGCATCTGCCGCATCCACGGCTTGTCGGACGTGATGCAGGGCGAGATGCTGGAATTCCCGAAGAACACTTTCGGCCTCGCCCTCAACCTCGAGCGCGACTCGGTCGGCGCGGTGATCCTGGGCGAGTACACGCAGATCAGCGAAGGCGACACGGTGAAGACCACCGGCAAAATTCTCTCGGTGCCGATCGGGCCGGAGCTGCTGGGACGCGTCGTCAACTCGCTCGGCCAGCCGATCGACGGCAAGGGACCGATCAACGCCAAGCTGACCGACGTGATCGAGAAGGTCGCCCCGGGCGTGATCGCGCGCCAATCGGTGTCGCAGCCGGTGCAGACCGGCCTGAAGGCGATTGACGCGATGGTGCCGGTCGGCCGCGGCCAGCGCGAGCTGATCATCGGCGACCGCCAGACCGGCAAGACTGCCGTCGCGGTCGACACGATCATCAACCAGAAGGGCAAGGACCTCTTCTGCGTCTACGTCGCCATCGGCCAGAAGGCCTCGACCATCGCCAACGTGGTGCGCAAGCTCGAGGAGCACGGCGCGATGGCCTACACCATCGTCGTCGCCGCCGCGGCGTCTGAATCGGCCGCCATGCAGTACATCGCGCCGTATTCGGGTTGCACGATGGGGGAGTATTTCCGCGACCGCGGCCAGGATGCGCTCATCATCTATGACGACCTGACCAAGCAGGCCTGGGCCTATCGCCAGGTGTCGCTCCTGCTGCGCCGGCCGCCGGGACGCGAGGCCTATCCGGGCGACGTGTTCTATCTGCACTCGCGTCTGCTCGAGCGCGCCGCGCGCGTGAACCCCGACTACGTCGAGAAGTTCACGAAGGGCGCGGTCAAGGGCAAGACCGGCTCGCTGACCGCGCTGCCGGTGATCGAGACGCAGGCCGGCGACGTCACGGCGTTCGTGCCGACCAACGTCATTTCGATCACCGACGGACAGATCTTTCTCGAGACCGATCTATTCAACGCCGGTATCCGCCCCGCCATCAACGCCGGCATCTCGGTGTCGCGGGTTGGTGGCGCGGCGCAGACCAAGATCATGAAGCGGCGCGACACCGGCGGTGGCGTGCGACTCGCGCTCGCGCAGTACCGCGAGCTCGCGGCGTTCGCGCAGTTCGCCAGCGATCTGGACGAAGCGACCCGCAAGCAACTCGAGCGCGGACGCATGGTCACCGAGCTCATGAAGCAGGCGCAGTATCAGCCGCTGCAGGTGTGGGAGATGGCGCTGACGCTGTTCGCGGTGAACAACGGCTACTTCGACGCGGTCGACGTGAAGAAGGCGCTCGGCGCCGAGAAGTCGATGCGCGACTACCTGAAAACCAAGTACGCCGCCATGGTGAAGACCATGGAGGACAAGAAGGACCTTACGGCCGACGAGGAAAAGGCGCTCAAGGCCGCGATCGAGGACTGGAAGAAGAACGGATCGTTCTAGGAAAACGCCGCGATGCCGGGAACCAAAGAAATACGGATGAAGATCCGGAGTGTGCAGAACACCCGGAAAATCACCAAGGCGATGGAGATGGTCGCCGCCTCCAAGATGCGCAAAGCGCAGGACCGCATGCGCCATGCGCGTCCATACGGCGAAAAGATCCGCAACGTCGCCGCGCACATCTCGCACGCCAATCCGGAATACAAGCACCCGGCGCTGGTCGATCGCGACACGGTGAAGCGCCTCGGACTGATCGTCGTCACCACCGACAAGGGCCTGTGCGGTGCGCTCAACACCAACCTGCTGCGCATGGTGCTCAATCAGTACAAGCAGTGGCAGGCCGAAGGCGAGGAGATCGAGGTCTGCGCGCTCGGCAACAAAGGCCTCGGCTTCATGCAGCGGCTCGGCGCCAAGGTGGTTTCCCAGGTCGTTCAGCTCGGTGACCGGGCGCAACTCGAGAGGCTGATCGGCCCGGTGAAGGTGATGATGGATGCCTTCATGCAGGGACACACCGACCGGGTGATGCTCGCCTACAACCGTTTCGTCAATACGATGAAGCAGGAACCGGTGATCGAGCAGCTGCTGCCGCTCTCCGGGGAGCGCCTGGGGGCGCCCGAGACGGTCTGGGACTACATCTACGAGCCCGAGGCGCGTTCGGTGCTCGACCAGGTGCTGCGGCGCTACGTCGAAGTGCTCATCCTGCAGGCGCTGGCCGAGAACATGGCTTCGGAGCAGTCGGCGCGCATGGTGGCGATGAAGTCCGCTTCAGACAATGCGGCGACGCTGATCGACGAGCTGACGCTGATCTACAACAAGAACCGGCAGGCGGCGATCACCAAGGAACTTTCAGAAATCGTCGGCGGCGCAGCCGCCGTCTAAAGGGAACGCATATGGCACAAGCACAAGGCACCATCGTCCAGTGCATCGGCGCGGTCACCGACATCCAGTTCGACCGCGACAGCATGCCCGGCATCTACGACGCGCTGCTGCTGGTCGAGGATCCGAACAACGCGCTGGTCGAGAAGGAGCTCACCTTCGAGGTCGAGCAGCAGCTCGGCGACGGCGTGGTGCGCTGCATCGCGCTCGGCTCCTCCGACGGCCTGCGCCGCGGCATGAAGGTGACCTCGACCGGCGGTCCGATCTCGGTGCCGGTCGGCAAAGGCACCCTCGGCCGGATCATGAACGTGCTCGGCCGCCCCATCGACGACGTCGGGCCGATCAAGGCCGACAAGACGCGCTCGATCCACCAGATCGCGCCCAAGTTCGACGAGCTCTCGCCTTCGGTCGAGCTGCTCGAGACCGGCATCAAGGTGATCGACCTCATCTGCCCGTTCTCCAAGGGCGGCAAGATCGGCCTGTTCGGCGGCGCCGGCGTGGGCAAGACGGTGAACATGCTGGAGCTGATCAACAACATCGCCACGCAGCACTCCGGCCTGTCGGTATTCGCCGGCGTCGGCGAGCGCACGCGCGAAGGCAACGACTTCTATCACGAGATGACCGAAGCGGGCGTCGTCAAGCTCGACAACCTGCCTGAGTCCAAGGTGGCGATGGTGTTCGGCCAGATGAACGAGCCGCCGGGCAACCGCCTGCGCGTTGCGCTCACCGGCCTGACGATGGCGGAGAGCTTCCGCGACGAGGGCAAGGACATCCTGTTTTTCGTCGACAACATCTACCGTTTCACGCTGGCAGGTACCGAGGTGTCGGCGCTGCTCGGCCGCATGCCCTCCGCGGTGGGATACCAGCCGACGCTGGCCGAAGAAATGGGCCGCCTGCAGGAGCGCATCACCTCCACCAAGACCGGCTCGATCACCTCGATCCAGGCAGTGTACGTGCCTGCGGACGACCTGACCGACCCGTCGCCCGCAACCACCTTCGGCCACCTCGATGCGACCCTCGTGCTGTCGCGCGATATCGCATCGCTCGGCATCTACCCGGCGGTGGACCCGCTCGACTCGACCTCGCGCCAGGTGGACCCGAACGTGATCGGCGAGGACCACTACAACACCACCCGCTCGGTGCAGGCGACCCTGCAACGCTACAAGGAGCTGCGCGACATCATCGCCATCCTCGGCATGGACGAGCTTGCGCCGGAGGACAAGCTCGCCGTGGCGCGCGCGCGCAAGATCCAGCGCTTCCTCTCGCAGCCGTTCACGGTGGCGCAGAACTTCACCGGCATGCCGGGCAAGTACGTCTCGCTCAAGGACACGATCAAGGGCTTCAAGATGATCGTCGCCGGCGAGTGCGACGCGCTGCCCGAGCAGGCGTTCTACATGGTCGGCGCGATCGAGGAAGCGTTCGAGAAGGCGAAGACGCTCAAGTAAATGGCGAACGCGACGATCCACATCGACGTCGTCAGCGCCGAAGAAAGCATCTTCTCCGGCGAGGCGGAGTTCGTCGTGCTCCCCGGCGAAGCGGGCGAGCTCGGCATCTACCCGCGCCACACGCCGCTCATCACACGTATCAGGCCCGGTGCGGTGCGCATCACGCCGGCCGGCGGCGGCGAGGAGCAGCTGATCTTCGTTGCCGGCGGCATCCTCGAGGTGCAGCCGAAGCTCATCACCGTGCTCGCCGACACGGCGATCCGCGGCAAGGATCTCGACGAGGCGAAAGCGACCGAGGCCCTCAAGCGCGCGGAAGAAGCGCGGCGCAGCGCCAAGGACAAGGCGGAGATCGCCACGGTCGAGAGCGAGCTGGCGACGCTCTCGGCGCAGCTCGCCGCCATCCGCAAGCTGCGCAAGAAGTAGCGGTCGCCGCCACGGCGACGGTTGTCGTCGAAGCTCGACGGGTACCGCGCAGTCGCCGCTGCCCGACTTAGTCCGGGGAGACTAAATCGTGCTCCAACGCTCGCATGGCTCGGCTGGAACAATGGACCCCAGCCAGCGCAGGAGCCAACCGCATGAAACACATCCTCGATGCCTCCTTCAACTACCGTCCCAGCTTCGACACGGACGTGCGCAAGACTTTCGAGAAGGTCCGCCGCCAGCAGCAGGCGCGCGAGCGCGAGGAGAGCAAACCGAACGGCGAGATCCAGGTCAAGGTCCTGAAGCTCGAGCAGCTGAAGAAGGCCGCCGGCAGCTAGCCTTTCCCCTGCTCGCAGGGCACTCGGCTATAGTGCCCCGCGAGTGATCGACGTCCTCGTCATAGGCGGCGGCATCAATGGCGCCGGGATCGCGCGCGACGCCGCCGGACGCGGCCTGTCAACGCTACTGGTCGAGCGCGCCGATCTGGCGAGCGCGACGTCCTCATCGTCATCGAAGCTAATCCACGGTGGCCTGCGCTACCTCGAGCAGTACGAATTCCGCCTGGTCGCCGAGGCGCTCGCCGAGCGCGAGATCCTGCTGCGCGTCGCCGGCCATCTGGTGTGGCCGACGCGCTTCGTGATGCCGCATGTTCCCGAGCTGCGGCCGCGCTGGATGATCCGCATCGGGCTTTTCCTCTACGACCACCTCTCGCGCCGCTCGCTGCTTCCCGGATCGAGCGCGGTGCGGCTGTCAGGACCCTATGGCAATGGCCTCAGGCCGGAGCTGAAGCACGGCTTCGTCTACTCGGACTGCCGCGTAGACGACGCGCGGCTGGTGGTGGCGAACGCGAGCGACGCGCGAAGACTCGGTGCGCGCGTCCTGACCGGAGTGGAATGCGTCGCAGCCAAACGGCTGAACGACGGCTGGCGCGCGCGCCTTTCGAACGGCGAGGAAGTCGACGCCAAGGCGATCGTCAACGCGGCCGGCCCGTGGGTGAAGCGGGTGCTCAATGGGACCCTGAACCAGCCTTCCAGCGATGCGGTGCGCCTGGTGCGCGGCAGCCACATGGTCGTGCCGAAGCTCTACGAGGGCGACCACGCGTTCATCCTGCAGAACGACGATCGCCGCGTAGTGTTCATGATTCCCTACGGCGACCTGCACACGCTGGTGGGCACGACCGATGAGCCGCAGCAGGACGCCGAGTCGGCGCAGCCGACGTTTGCCGAAGTCGACTACCTGTGCCGCGCGGTGAACCGTTACCTGGCGAAACCGGTGCAGCCCGGCGAAGCAGTCTGGCGCTTCGCGGGAGTGCGGCCCCTCTACGACGACGGCTCGAGCGATCCCTCGGCGGTCACGCGCGACTACACGCTGCGCGTCGACGACGACTCGGGCGCGGCCCCGGTGCTCTCGGTATTCGGGGGCAAGATCACGACCTATCGACGCTTGGCGGAGGAGGCGCTCCATCGCCTCACGCCGTACTTCCCCGGCCTGCGACCCGACTGGACTTCCGGCAAGCCCCTCCCGGGTAGCGAGTTCGGCGCGCAGTCGCGTGCCGACGCGCGGGATGCGTTCTTCTCTCGCCACCCGGCGATTCCGACGCCGACCCTGCGCGCCCTCTTCCGCCGTCACGGCACGCAGGCGGACAAGGTGGTTGGGGATGGCAAGCTGGGAGAGGAATACGGCGCCGGCTTGACCGAGCGCGAGGTCGGATATTTCAGGGAGCATGAGTGGGCGCGCAGCGCCGAGGACGTCCTGTGGCGCAGGACAAAGTGTGGCCTGCTGATGAGCGAGACGCAGAGGCGGCGCGTGGAGCAGGTGATGGGCCGATGAAGCCCCTCGCGCAGCTCGACGCGCACGCGATCGACACGCTGCTTTTCGACATCGACGAGACGCTCACCACCGAGGGAAAGCTGACCGCACTGGCGTATGTCGCTCTCGAGAGGCTGCACGCCGCTGGCAAGCGCGTCGTTGCCGTGACTGGCCGGCCAGCGGGCTGGTGCGACCATATCGCCCGCATGTGGCCGGTGGACGCCGTAGTGGGCGAGAACGGCGCCTTCTACTTCTGTTTCGCCGAGGGCAAGCTGCACAAGCGCTTTGCCGACGACGAGAAAGCCCGCGCTGCAAAGCGAGCTCGCCTCGATGCGATCGCAAAGGCGATCCTCGAGCAGGTGCCGGGCTGCGCCATCGCCTCGGACCAGCCCTACCGCGAGACCGACCTAGCGATCGACTATTGCGAGGACGTGCCGCCCCTGCCGCTGGAGAGCGCCGAGCGCATCGTTGCCTTGATGCGCGGCGCCGGCCTGACGGCGCGCGTGAGCTCGATCCACGTCAACGGCTGGTTCGGCGACTACGACAAACTGGCCATGACGCGGCGGCTCTTCAAGGAGCGCTTTGCCGCCGAGCTCGAGCGCGCGAATCGGCGCGTTGCCTATGTCGGCGACTCGCCGAACGACGCGCCGATGTTCGCCTTCTTCGCAAATTCGGTGGGCGTGGCTAACGTCGCGCGCTTCGCCGATCGGATAAGCGATCAGCCGAGGTTCGTCACCCAGGCGACCTCCGGCGCGGGATTCGCCGAGCTGGTCGCGCACCTGTTGCGCTGATGGAGTGGCTCGCGTACCTGGGAATCGGGGCGCTGGTCGGTTTTGCAGCAGGGCTCCTCGGTATCGGCGGCGGCGTGGCGATGGTGCCGCTACTCGTTTTCGTCTTTACCGCGAGCGGTATCTCTCCGGATCAGGTCCTGCACGTTGCGCTGGGAACCGCGCTCGCCGCGATGGTCTTTACCTCCATCTCGAGCATGCGAGCCCATCACGCGCACGATGCGGTCGACTGGCAGATCGCTCGCGCCATGTCACCCGGAATGCTGGTGGGATCGTTCGCTGCGGCGCTGCTGGCTGGCTTCATTCCGACACGGCCGCTCGCCATCGGCTTCACGGCGATGGTCTTCTATGCCGCCACCCAGATCCTGCTCGACCTGCGGCCGCCGGGGAGCCGCGACCTGCCGGGCGCGCCGGGCCTCTTCACGGCCGGTGCGGTGATCGGCGCGGTTTCCAGCCTGCTCGCCGCGGGCGGCGCGTTCATGACCATCCCGTTCCTCACCTGGTGCAAGGTGCCCCTGCGTCGCGCGATCGGCACCGCGGCCGCCAATGGGCTGCCGATCGCAATCGCCGGGACGGTTGCCTATGTGATCAACGGCATTCATGCCGAGGGACTGCCGGCGATGAGCGTCGGCTACGTCTATCTGCCGGCGCTCGGGCTCGTGGTCAGCACCAGCATGCTCGCGGCGCCGATCGGTGCGCGTCTCGCCCATCGCCTGCCGGTCAAGCGCCTGCGCACGATTTTCGCGTTGATGCTCTACGGTTTCGCGCTGAAGATGCTGGTCGGTCTTTGGTAACCTAGGCTCATGGCCGGCCCGCTCTCGCATATCCGCGTTCTCGATCTCTCACGCGTCCTCGCCGGCCCATGGGCGGGCCAGAACCTCGCCGACCTCGGCGCTGAAGTTGTGAAGATCGAGCGGCCCGGCGTCGGCGATGATTCACGGGCGTTCGGCCCGCCATGGGTCAAGGACGCGAGTGGCCGCGATACCAAGGACTCGGCCTACTTCACCTCCGCGAATCGCGGCAAGAAGTCGATGACGCTGAATATCTCGGCGCCGGAAGGCCAGGCCATTACGCGCGAGCTCGCGCGCAAGAGTGACGTCTTGCTCGAGAACTACAAGTATGGCGACCTCGCCCGTTACGGCCTGGGCTATGACGACCTGAAAGTACTCAACCCCAAGCTCGTCTATTGCTCGGTGACCGGCTTCGGCCAGACCGGCCCCTATCGCGAGCGGCCGGGCTACGACTTCATGATCCAGGGCATGGGCGGGATGATGAGCGTCACGGGCGAGCCTGATAGCCTGCCGGGCGGCGGGCCGCAGCGCGCCGGCGTGCCGATCGCCGACATCATTACCGGCATGTACGCCTCGATCGCGATCTGTGCCGCGCTGGCGAATCGCGAGCGCACCGGGCGCGGGCAGCACCTCGACCTCGCCCTGCTCGATTCGCAGATCGCGCTGCTCGCCTACCAGAACACCAACTACTTCTCGACCGGCGAGCCGCCGAAGCGCATCGGCAACCTGCATCCCAATATCGTGCCCTATCAGCCGTTCAAGACGCGCGACGGCGACGTGATCCTCGCCTGCGGCAACGACAACCTGTTCCGCAAGTTTTGCGAAGCCGCAGGGTGCAACGAGCTCGCCGCGGATGCGCGCTTCGCGACCAACGGCAAGCGGGTGGAGAACCGCGTGGAGTTAACGCGGCTGCTTCAGGAGGTTTTTGCAAAAAGAAAAACTTCCGAGTGGGTGGATCTTCTCGAGGCCGCGGGCGTGCCGAACGGGCCGATCAACAACATCGCTCAGGTGTATGCGGAGCCGCAGGTCAAGGCGCGCAACGTTCGCGTCGAGCTGACCAACGCCAGCGGCGTGAAAGTGCCGCTGGTCGCGAGCCCGATGCGCTTTTCGGAAACTCCAGTGGAGTATCGCCTCGCGCCGCCGGCGCTCGGTCAGCACACCGAAGATGTGCTGCGCGGCCTCGGCAAGAGCGATGCCGAGATCGCCCGGCTGCGCTCGTCCGGGGTGATATAGATTAGGATAGCGGTCAGAGGAGGAGTTCATGAGACAAATCAAACTTGCATTCGTCGCGTCGGTGCTTTCCGCGATCTGCGCCAGCGCCTTCGCGCAATCCACCACGCTGCGCGCTTCACACCAATTTCCCGGCGGACGCGGCGACGTGCGCGACGAGATGGTGCAGATCATCGCCCGCGACGCCAAGGCTGCAAATGTCGGCGTGGAGATCCAAGTCTATCCTGGCGCGTCGCTGTTCAAGCCGAATGACCAGTGGAACGCGCTGGTGAACGGCCAGCTCGACATTTCCTCGTTTCCGCTCGACTACGCCAGCGGCAAGATGCGCGCGTTTGGCGCCACGCTGATGCCCGGCCTTGTGCGCAGCCACGAGCGCGCGCAGCGAATGAACAGCTCGCCGTTCATGAAGGACATCAAGGCGCAGATCGACAAGGCGGGCGTTGTAGTGCTGGCCGACGCCTGGCTCGCCGGCGCCATTGCCTCGAAGAAAGGTTGCATCCGCAAGCCCGACGACATCAAGGGCCTGAAGGTTCGCTCTGCCGGGCCGACGTTCGCGGCGATGTGGCAGGCGGCCGGCGCCTCGATCGTCTCCATCCCGAGTAACGAGGTCTACAACGCACTGCAGACAGGCGTTGCCGACGCCACCGATACGAGCTCCGGCAGCTTCGTTTCCTTCCGCATCTATGAGCAGGTGAAATGCGTTACCGCGCCGGGCGAAAACGCCCTCTGGTTCATGTACGAGCCGGTGCTGATGTCGAAGAAAACCTTCAGCCGGCTGAACAAGAAACAGCAGGACGTGCTGATACAGGGCGGCAGGAAATCGCAGGAATTCTTCGCCAAGGAAGCAAGGGGCCTGGACGACGAGATGGTGAAGATCTTCAAGCAGCACAACGTCGAGGTCGTGACGCTGACGCCCGCCGAGTACGACTTGTGGCTGAAGGTGGCCGAGAAAAGCTCGTACGCGGAGTTCGCCAAGGAAGTACCCGACGGCAAGAAGCTGATCGACGCAGCGCTCAGCGTCAAGTAGCCGCCTGGACGCCTACGTCCGCGTCGTCCGGCGGTTGTCGCAGGTCTGCGGCGCCGTCGCGGCGGCGCTGATCGCGCTCGCGGTCGCCGTGGTTTGCCAGATGGTTTTCATTCGCTACGTGCTGAACCACAACACCATCTGGCAGACCGATTTCGTCACTTGGAGCCTGGTCGCGGCGACGTTTATCGGCAGCCCCTACCTGCTGCTCACCCGCGGCCACGTCAACGTCGAGGTGCTGCCGATCTACCTCGGCCCGCGCAAGCGCTACTGGCTGGCGCTCGCCTCCATCGTCATGTCGCTCGCGTTCTGCATCACCATGACCGTTCTCACCGGCCGCTTCTGGCTCGAGGCGTGGGAAAACCGCTGGGTGTCCGACACCATGTGGCGCGCGCGGCTGTGGATTCCCTATAGCGCGATGCCGATCGGGCTCGCGCTGCTGACGCTGCAGTACATCGCCGACCTCTACTCGCTCGTCGCCGGTCGAGAGCCGCCGTTCGGAATTAAGCAATGAGCCCGATGACGCAGGGTGCGCTGGTCCTCATTGCCACGCTGGTCGTGCTCCTTTCCGGGGCGCCGGTCGCCTTCGGCCTGGGCGCGCTTTCTCTCGCGTTTCTGATCCTTTTCCAGGGCATCGGCGCGCTGCAGGTCGTCGCCGAGACCTTCTACTCGGGATTGAACGACTTCACCCTGGTATCGATTCCGATGTTCGTCATGATGGGTGCGGCGATCGGCTCGTCGCCCGCCGGGAAAGATCTTTACGAAGCGCTCGATCGCTGGCTCTATCGTCTTCCGGGCGGCCTGGTGATATCCAACCTCGGGGCCTGCGCGCTGTTCGCGGCGCTGACCGGCTCCTCGCCGGCTTGCTGCGCGGCGATCGGCAAGATGGGCATCCCGGAAATGCGCAAGCGAGGCTATCCGGACGAGATCGCCACCGGCTCGATCTGCGCGGGCGGCACGCTCGGCATCCTCATCCCGCCCTCGATCACCTTCATCCTCTACGGCATCGCCACGGAGACGTCGATCGGCCGATTGTTCCTCGCTGGCGTGATGCCGGGCCTGATGCTGACGGGGTTGTTCATGCTGTGGACGCTGTTCGCCATCTGGCGTCGCGGCTTCCGCTCGCACGCGATCGATTTTCGCTATAGCTGGAAGGAGAAGTTCGGCTCGATCCCCAAGGTGGCGCCCTTCCTCGCCATCATCGCCGGCGTCATGTATGTCCTTTATGGCGGTGTAGCCACGCCCTCGGAGGCGGCGGGCGTCGGTGCCGCGCTGTGCGTCGCCCTGGCAGTGATCATCTACCGGATGTGGCAGCCGGCGCAGTGGTGGGCGATCCTGCGCGACACCACGCGCGAATCGCTGATGATCCTGATGATCATCGGCGCCGCGGTGCTGTTCGGCTACATGCTGACGTCGCTCTACCTGACCCAGACGCTCGCGCAGGCGATCGCCGAGATGCACGTCAACCGCTGGGTGCTGATGGCGCTGATCAACCTGTTCCTGCTGGTGTGCGGCTTCTTCATTCCGCCGGCGGCGATCATCCTGATGACGAGCCCGATCCTGCTGCCCATCATCACCACCGCGGGCTTTGATCCGGTGTGGTTCGGCGTCATCCTCACCATCAACATGGAGATCGGCCTGATCCACCCGCCGGTCGGACTGAACATCTACATCGTCAAGGCGATTGCCCCGGACGTGCCGCTAATGAAGGTCATCTGGGGCACGATTCCCTACGTGCTGTGCATGTTCCTCGCGATCCTGATTCTGTGCGTGTTTCCGGAAATCGCCACCTGGCTTCCCGACACCCTCATGGGGCCGGTGCGCACCAGGTAAGCGCTCTTCAGCCGTAGAAGAGCCGGACCAGACCAAGCCCGGTCACGGGTACGTAGGTGACCAGCAGGAGCACAACCGTCAGGATGCCGATGAACCAGATGTTGACGCGCGTCACCTCCCAGACGCTCGCCTTGGCGATCGAGCAGGCGACCATCAGCACGCTCGCCACCGGCGGCGTCTGTTGTCCGATGCCGAGGTTGACGGTGACGATCAGGCCGAAGTGCACCGGATCGATGCCCACCGAGCGGACGAGCGGCATCACCACCGGGACGACGAGGATGATCGCCGCCGCGGAGTGCAGAAACATGCCGAGGATCAGGAACAGGACGTTGAGCAGCGCGAGCACCACCCACTTGTTGCTGGTGAGCTCGGCGACGCTGCGCGCCAGCGCCTGCGGCGCCTGGACCTCAGTGAGGTAGGAGCCGAGCAGCGCCGAGGTGGCGACGAGCAGCATGACCACCGCGGTCTGTACCCCGCCCTCGATCATCGCCGCCTTGAGGTGCGCGAGGTCGAGCTCGCGGTAGATGACGAGGCCGATGAAAAGAGCGGCCACCACCGCGAGCGCCGCTCCCTCCGTGGCGGTCACGACGCCGCCAAAGATCGCGCCGAGGATGATCATCGGCAGGGTGAACGCCCAGAACGCTTCGCGGAAAGTCTGCTTGACTCGCGCCCACTGCAGCTTTTCCTCGACCGGCAAGTTGTAGCGGCGCGCGAACCAATAAGCGACACCCATCAGTCCGAGCCCGCCGAGAATCCCCGGCACGATCCCGGCAACGAAAAGTTGCACCACGGAGGTCTCCGCCATCACCGCGTAGAGGATCATCGGGATGGAGGGCGGGATGATCACCGCCAGCGTTGCCGCCGAGGACATGACGGCAGCCGCGAGCGGCGCTGGATAGCCCTTGGATTTCATTGCCGGTATGAGGATCGAGCCGAGCGCGGAAACGTCCGCCACCGCCGAGCCGGAGATCTCGGCGAAGAACATCGAGGCGCCTATGGAAACCATCGCCAAGCCGCCGCGGATGAAGCCGAGCACCGACGACGCGAACGCGATCAGGCGCTGCGAGATCCCGGAGGCGTTCATGATCGCCCCCGCGAGGATGAACAGCGGGATGGCGATCAGCGGAAAGTTGGTTGCGCCGTTGTAGAGCACGACCGGCAGGTTGGGCAGGGTGCCCAGGCCCTGCGTGACGATCATCGCCACCAGCGCGACGATGCCGAGCGACACCGCGATTGGCACGTCGATTAGCACGAGGGCGAGGACGCAGAGAAACAGCAGCAGGATCGCCATCAGTGCGACGCGTCCCCGGATGCCGCGGCGTGGCCGGCCCGCGCCAGGCGCAACGCCAGCGGCAGGGTCAACGCTTCCGCGACGATGATGAGGATGGCGCTGATCGGCACCACCGACTGCACCCACGCGACTGGAACCGAAGGCAGGCTGACCAGGTTATCGGTAGCCAGCACCTCGAGCACGGAATAACCCGTCCAGCCGACGAGCAGGAAGAACGCGATCACCAGCGATTCGGCGAGGATGCGCGCCGCCACCCGGCCGCCGGGCGGAAGCAGCGCCACCAGCTCCGGGCAACCGATGTGGGCGCGCTTGGTCGCCGCCAGCGCGGAGCCGTAGAAGGTCAGCCACGCGAGGAGGATGGAGGCGACCTCGTCGTACCACACGAGCGAAGCGCCGAAGGAACGGAACAGGACGCCGACCGTCACTTCGATCGCGAGGACCGCCATCAACGCGATGACGATCCATTCCAGCAGGCGCTCGTAGCGCCTGCGCAGCTCGTCGAGCATCAGTGGCGACTACTTGCCGAGCGCGATGGCGCGGTCGATGATTTCTTTCGCCCCCGGAACTTCGCGCGCGTACTCCTCGTACACGGGCTTCGAGGCGGCGATGAAGGCGTCCTTGTTGGCGTTGTTCACCTGGATGCCGGCGGTCTTCATCTTCGCGAGCAGTTCCTCGTCATCCCGCGCCGCTTTCTCGTACACCCACGCCTGCGTCGCCTTCGCCTCGGCCTCGAAGGCCTTGCGCACGTCCGCCGGCAGCGTCGCCCACTTCTTCGCGCCGACTGCGACGTAGGAAGGGGTGTAGACGTGGCCGGTCAGAGACAGATACTTCTGTACCTCGTAGAACTTGGCGCTGGCGATCTGCGCGAACGGATTTTCCTGGCCATCCATGACGCCGGTCTGCAGCGCCGTGAACACCTCGGAGAATTTCATCGGTGACGGATTAGCGCCGTAGGCCTGGAACATCTTCACGCGCCACTTGCCTTCCGGCACGCGCAGCTTGAGGCCCTTCAGATCCGCCGGGGTATTGATCGGGCGCTTCGAGTTGGTGATGTGGCGGTAGCCGTTTTCCCAGACCGCGAGAAGCTTCAGGCCCTTCTTCTCGGCCTCGGGCTCCATCTTCGACCAGAACAGATCCTTCTCGATGCGCATCATGTGGTCCCGGCTCTTGACCAGGTACGGCATCTCGAAGACGCCGAAGATGTCCGCTTCCGAGGACATCACCGTCGAGGGCTCGGCGAAGTCGATGGTGCCGAGCTTCAGCTTCTGCAGCAGCTCCTTGTCGCCGCCGAGCTGGCTCGAGCCGTAGGTCACCACCTTGTACTTGCCGCCGAGCTTGGCGTTGGCGCGGCGGGCGAATTCGTCCGCGGCTGCGCCGATCAGCGAGCCCGGCTCGCCGACGTGGCCGAATTTGAGTTCGGTCTGGGAATGGACGCTACCCGTGAAAAGGGCGGCGAGGGATGCTGCGACGACGGTAAGGCCGATCTTCATGGTTCTCCTCCTCCTTCCTAGAGGTTGACTTCAGGCTGCAGCGCGCTTTGGCTGCGCGTGGCTCCCGGCGAGATACGCCATGGCCGCTTGCACCCCTTCCTTTTTCACCGGAACGCCGGCCAACGCAAGCCCCATTTCAACGCCGCCCAGCGTACCGATCAATGTCAGGTCGTTGAAATCGCCGAGGTGGCCGATACGGAACACCTTGCCGGCGAGCTTGCCGAGGCCCGTGCCGAGCGACATGTCGAACGCCTCGAGCACGGTCTTGCGCACGCGGTCGGCATCGTGACCGGCAGGAACCAGCACCGCGGTCAGCGAGGGCGAGTACTCGCGCGGATCGAGGGCCAGGACTTCGAGGCCCCATTCGCGGACTGCGCGGCGGGTCGCTTCGGCGTGGCGTAGATGCCTGCCGAAGACAGCGTCCAGGCCTTCCTCGTCGAGCATGGTCAGCGCTTCGCGAAGCCCGTAGAGCAGGTTGGTCGCGGGCGTATACGGAAAATAGCCGCTCTTGCCGCTCGCGATCATCTCGTCCCAGCCCCAGTAGCTGCGCGGCAGCCGAGCCGACTTGGATGCAGCCAGCGCCTTCGGTGAGATGCAGTTGAAGGAAAGGCCGGGCGGCAGCATCAGGCCCTTCTGCGAGCCGGCGACGGTGACGTCGACGCCCCATTCGTCGTGCCGATAGTCGATCGAGGCGAGCGAGGAGATCGTGTCCACCATGTAGAGCGCCGGGTGGCCGGCGGCGTCGATCGCCTTCCTCACTTCGCCGATTCGCGAGGTGACGCCCGTAGAGGTCTCGTTGTGCACGACGCAGACCGCCTTGAATTCCTTCGCCGTGTCCGCGCGCAGGCGCTTGGTGATCGCCTCGGGGTCGGCGCCGTGGCGCCAGTCGGTGCTGAGAAACTCGACCTGCAGACCGAGCTTCGCCGCCATCTTCTGCCAGAGGGCCGCGAAGTGGCCGGTTTCGGCCATCAGCACGCGATCGCCGGGCGAAAGCGTGTTCACCAGCGCGGCTTCCCAGGCGCCGGTGCCCGAAGCCGGATAGATCACGACTTCGCCCTGCGTCGATTTGAAGACCCGCTTCATGCCGGCGAGCACCGCCTTGCCCAAGTCGGCGAACTCGGGGCCGCGATGATCCATCGTCGGCAGGTCGATCGCGCGCAGCACGCGATCCGGAACATTGGTCGGACCGGGGATCTGCAGGAAGTGGCGTCCGGCGCGTCGGGGCATGCTGGTATTCTACTTCGCCCCATGAAATCCCTTGCCGCGCGTCTCGCCAAGGAGCTCGACGGCGAGGTCCTATTCGATACCGCGAGCCGCGGCCGTTATTCCACCGACGCGTCCATCTATCAGGTGCTGCCCATCGGCGTCGTTGTGCCGCGCAGCGAGGAGGCGGCGCGGGCCGCGCTGGCCATCGCCGCGGCTGAAGGCGTGCCGATCCTGCCGCGCGGCGCGGGCAGCTCGCAATGCGGCCAGGCGGTCGGCGACGCGCTGGTCATCGACCACAGCAAGCACCTCAATCGCATCCTCGAAATCGACGAGGCCGCCGGCACCGCGCTCGTCCAGCCGGGCTTGGTGCTCGACGCGTTGAACGCCGAGCTGCGGCGCCGCGGCCTGTGGTTTCCGGTCGACGTCTCCACCAGTGCGCAGGCGACGCTCGGCGGGATGGCGGGCAACAACTCCTGCGGCTCTCGCTCGATCGAATACGGCAACATGGTGCACAACGTGCTCGCCATCGACGCCGTCACCGCTACCGGGAAGCGGTGGCGCTTCGGGCCGATGAACGAGGCGTCGGGCGAATACGGCGAATTCGTCGCCAGGCTGAAAGGGCTCTACGAGCGGGAGAAGGGCGAGATCGCCGCGCGCTTCCCGAAGGTGCTGCGCAAGGTCGCCGGCTACAACCTCGATCACCTCGGGCCGCCGCACGCGAACGCCGCGCACCTCCTCGTCGGCTCGGAGGGCACGCTCGCGTATTCCGAGCGGATCCTGCTCAAGCTTGCGAAGCTGCCCGAGAAACGCGCGCTCGGCGTCTGCCACTTCAAGACGTTCTACCGGGCGATGGAAGTTACGCAGCACATCGTCAAGCTCGAGCCGACCGCGGTCGAGCTCGTCGATCGAACCATGATCGGCCTGGCGCGCGAGATCCCGGCGTTCGAGAAGACGGTGAACGCATTCATCCAGGGCGATCCCGACGCGATCCTGCTGGTGGAATTCGCCGACGAGCGGGCCGGCAGGCTCAAGGACCTGGTGCAGCTCATGGGCGACCTCGGGCTTCCCGGCAGCGTGGTCGAGATCACCGACCCGAGATTGCAGCGCGAGGTCTGGGAAGTCCGCAAGGCGGGCCTCAACATCATGATGTCGATGAAGGGTGACGGCAAGCCGGTCTCCTTCATCGAGGATTGCGCAGTGCCTCTGGAGCACCTCGCCGAATACACCTCGCGGCTCACCGCGGTGTTCGAGAAGCACGGCACGCGCGGCACCTGGTACGCGCACGCTTCGGTCGGCACGCTGCACGTGCGGCCGGTGCTCGACATGCGCCGCGACGGCGCGGCGAAGATGCGCGCCATCGCCGAAGAAGCGTGCGCGATGGTGAGGCAGTACAAGGGCGCGTACTCGGGCGAGCACGGCGACGGCCTGGTGCGCTCGGAGTGGATCGCGCCGTTCTTCGGTCCGCGCCTCACCGCCGCGCTGGGCGAGATCAAGTCCTGGCTCGACCCGCGCGGCCTGATGAATCCGGGAAAGATCGTGCGGCCGTCGAAGATGGACGATCGCAGCCTGTTCCGCTATCGGCCGGGATACGAGACGCGCGTACCGGTGCAGGTCCTTGACTGGCGCGAGTGGGGCGGCTTCGACAAGGCGATCGAGATGTGCAACAACAACGGCCATTGCCGCAAGTTCGACGCCGGCACCATGTGCCCGTCGTACCGCGCGACGATGGACGAGCAGCACGTCACCCGCGGCCGCGCCAACACCCTGCGCCTCGCGCTCTCGGGACAGCTCGACCATGCCGACCAGGCTGTGAAGGCCGCCCTCGACCTCTGCGTCTCGTGCAAGGGGTGCAAGCGCGAATGCCCGACCGGCGTCGACATGGCGCGCATGAAGGTTGAATTCACCGCAGGCTACAAGGCGCGCCATGGCTTCACGGCGCGCGATCGCGCCATTGCCTACCTGCCGCGCTATGCGCCGGTGGCCGCGCGCTGGCCGCGCCTGGCGAATGCCGCCACGCCGCTGCTGCGCGGCGCGCTCGGCTTTTCCACCGACCGCGAGCTGCCCCGCTGGCGCGCCGATGCTTTCGCCGAGACCGGCACGCCGGGCGCCGATGTGGTTCTCTTCGTCGATACTTTCAACCGTTACTTCGAGCCGGAGAATGCGCGCGCCGCCATGCACGTGCTCCGCGCGGCCGGCTACGAGGTGCATGCCCCCGCCGGCCTGTGCTGCGGCCGGACATTCCTTTCCGCCGGCATGGCGGACGAAGCAAAGCGCGAAGCCGGCCGCCTGCTGCGCGCGCTCGCGCCCTACGCCGAGCGCGGCGTGCCGATCATCGGCCTGGAGCCGTCGTGCCTGCTATCGCTGCGGGACGAGTTCACGGTGCTCCTGCCCGGCACCGAAACCGTGGCGAAGAACGCCTGGCTGTTCGAAGAATTCCTCGCGCAACGGCCGGGGAAGCTCAACTTCCCCGAGATGAAGCGGAAAGTCCTGTTGCATGGCCATTGTCACCAGAAGGCGTTCGCTGCGATGCCGGCGGTGGAGAAGGTGCTCGCGATGGTGCCCGGTTTGAGCGTGCAAACGGTGCAGACGAGCTGCTGCGGCATGGCCGGCAGTTTCGGCTACGAAGCCGAGCATTACGAGATCTCGATGCGGATGGGCGAGCTTTCATTGCTGCCGGAAGTGCGCAAAGCGGGCGATGCGCTGATCGTCGCCGATGGCACGAGCTGCCGGCAGCAGATCGAGCACGGCGCCGGCCGCGAGGCGTGGCACGTGGCGCGGGTCCTCGAAGCCGCGCTCAGCGGGGCTGGCCCCGGCTCCACACCATGAGGCCGATGCCGCCGGCGATCATCGGCAAGCAGAGCCACTGCCCCATGGTCATGCCGAGAGCGAGGGTGCCGAGAAAGGCGTCGGGTTCGCGTGCGAACTCCGCAAGAAAGCGCAGCACGCCGTAGCCGATCAGGAACAGAGCCGACACCTGGCCGCGCGGGCGCGGCTTGCTGGAGAACCACCAGAGCAGGAAAAACAGCGTCAGGCCTTCGCCCGCGAATTGATAAAGCTGCGAAGGGTGGCGCGGCGCGTCGCCAGCGCCGCGAAACACCATCGCCCAGGGTACATCGCTGACGCGGCCCCAAAGCTCGCCGTTGATGAAGTTCCCCAGGCGCCCGGTGGCGATTCCCGGCGGTACGAGCGGCGCGGCGAAATCCATCAGCTGCAGGTACGGCATGCGGTGGCGCCACGCCGCGAAGGTCATCGCCGCCATCACGCCGAGCAGGCCGCCATGGAAGGACATCCCGCCCTGCCACAAGGCGAAGATCTCGAGCGGGTGCGAGAAGTAATAGTCCGGCTTGTAGAAGAGTACGTAGCCCAGCCGCCCGCCGAGGATCACGCCGAGCACCACCAGGAAGAGGATGTCGTCGAACTGGGCGCGGGTGACGGGCACGATCCCCTGGCGGATGCGGCGCATGCCAAGCCACCAGGCGGCAGCGAAACCGACGAGGTACATCAAGCCGTACCAGCGGACCGCGAGCGGGCCGATCTGGAAGGCGACGGGATCGATGTCGGGATGCACGAGCACGCTAGGCTTTCGTCAGCCCGCGGGCCTGGGCGATGAATTCTGCGGCGGCGGCGCCGGTCGCGTCGCGGCGCCACGCGAGCCACAGCTCGAGCGCCGGATGCCGGTCGGAGAGCCGGCGATAGACGACGCCCCGCCGCCCGAGGTTCGCAACCGAGCCCGGCACCACGGCCGCGCCCAACCCGCTCGAGACGAGGCTCACCACGGTCTGCATCTGATTCGCTTCCTGCGCCACGTTGAGGGAGAAGCCCGCGCGTGCCGCGAGCCCGCTGACGATATCGTACAAGCCCGGCGCGATCTCGCGCGGCACCATGACAAACCTCTCGCCGGCGAGCTCGCCCATCGCCAGCGGGCCGCGTGTCGCCGCGAGGCGGTGGCGCGCCGGCAGCGCGGCGACGAAGCGCTCGCGCTGCACGACTAGGTGCTCGAGGCCCTCCGCCTCCGACACCGGCGGCAGCAGCAGGCCGAAATCAAGCTCGCCCGCAGCGAGCGCCAGCGACTGCTCGGGCGAAAGCATCTCGCGCAGCGCGAGCTGCACGCCAGGCCGCTCCGCCTTGTAGCCCTTCAGCAGGCTTGGCAGGACGCCGCCGTAGTCCGCGAGCGAGACAAAGCCGATGCGCAGCCGGCCGCGCTCGCCAGAAGCCATGCCGCGCAGCTCGAGCACCGTGCGCTCGAGCTGCCCGAGCGTGCGGCGCGCCTCCTCGAGCAGGCGCGCCCCTGCTGGCGTGAGCTCGACCTTGCGCCGGTTGCGGATGAAGAGCGCCATGCCAAGCTGCTCTTCGAGGGCGCGGATGGCGCGCGAGAGCGGCGGCTGGGAAATGTGCAGCGCCGCCGCGGCGCGGCCGAAATGCAGCTGCTCGGCGACCGCGATGAAATACCGTAACTGCCACAAATCCGGCAGATTCATACCCATAGGGTATTACAGGAGGCTCGCGATTGCATTGGAGGGAATACCGTGGCGGGAGCAAAATCTGCCGCCATGACAACCTACAACCGTCGCTCGAAGCTCATTACACACGGCATCGCTCGTTCGCCCAACCGCGCCATGCTGCGCGCCGTCGGCTTCGGCGACGGCGACTTCGACAAGCCGATCGTCGGCGTGGCCAACGGCCACTCGACGATGAACCCCTGCAATGCCGGTATCCAGCCGCTGATCGACCGCGCAATGAGCGCGCTCGAGCAGGCGGGCGCCAAGCCGCAGGTGTTCGGTGTGCCGACCGTCACCGACGGCATCGGCATGGGCACCGAGGCGATGAAGTATTCGCTGGTGTCGCGCGAGGTGATCGCCGACGCCATCGAGACCTCGGTCAACGGACAGGCAATGGACGGCGTGCTCGTCGTGGGCGGCTGCGACAAGAACATGCCGGGCGGCGTGATGGCGATGGCGCGCATGAACGTGCCGGCGATCTACGTCTACGGTGGCACCATCAAGCCGGGCAAGTGGAAAGGCAAGGACCTGACGATCGTTTCCGCGTTCGAAGCGGTCGGCTCGTTTACCGCGGGCAAGATGAACGAGGACGACTTCCAGGGCATCGAGAAGAACGCCTGCCCGAGCGTCGGCGCCTGCGGCGGCATGTACACCGCCAACACCATGAGCTCCTCGTTCGAAGCGCTCGGCGTCAGCCTGCTCGGCTCCTCGCAGATGGCGGCCCCGGACGCGGAGAAGGCGGACTCCTCCGCCGAGTCGGCGCGCGTGCTGGTCGAGGCGATCAAGAAGGACCTGAAGCCGCGCGACATCATCACGCGCAAGTCGATCGAGAACGCCATCGCGCTCGTCATGGCGACCGGCGGCTCGACCAACGCCGTGCTGCACTACCTAGCGATCGCCTCTGCCGCGGGCGTGAAATGGACCATCGACGACTTCGAGCGCGTGCGGCGCAAGGTGCCGGTGCTTTGCGACCTCAAGCCTTCGGGGCGTTATGTCGCGGTCGACTTCCATCGCGCGGGCGGCGTGCCGCAAGTGCTGAAGATCCTGCTCGAGAACGGCGTCCTGCACGGCGAATGCATGACCATCCACGGCAAGACCATGACCGAGATGCTGAAGGACGTGCCGGCCGAGCCGCGCAAGGAGCAGGACGTAATCCGTCCCTGGTCGAATCCGATCTACAAGCAGGGGCACCTCGCGATCCTGAAGGGCAACCTCGCGCCAGAAGGCTGCGTGGCGAAGATCACCGGCCTGAAAAAGGTCTCGATTACCGGCCCCGCCCGCGTCTTCGATTCGGAGCCTGCGGTGATGAAGGCGATCCTCGCGCGGAAGATCAAGCCGGGCGACGTGCTGGTGATCCGCTACGAAGGCCCGAAGGGCGGGCCGGGCATGCAGGAAATGCTGGCGCCGACGTCGGCGCTGATTGGGCAGGGCCTTGGTGATTCGGTCGGATTGCTGACCGACGGGCGCTTCTCGGGCGGTACTTGGGGCATGGTGGTGGGCCACGTCGCACCGGAAGCCTACGTGGGCGGCTTGATCGCGCTCGTGAAGGAAGGCGATTCGATCACCATCGACGCCAAGAAGCTCCTGCTGCAGCTCAACGTGCCTGCGAAAGAGATCGCCGCGCGGCGCAGGAAGTGGAAGGCGCCGAAGCCGCGCCATACGCACGGGCTGCTGGCGAAATACCGCAAGCTGGTGTCGACCGCCTCGCTCGGGGCCGTGACCGACCTAGAAACCTGAGCCGGGCTGCTTCAGGAACTCGATCTCCTCCGCCGTGCTCGCGCGGCCGAGGATGTCGTTGCGGTGAGGAAAGCGGCCGAAGCGCTCGATGATCCGCTTGTGGCGCAGGGCCCAGTCGTACAAGTCGTCATCGAGAGGCTTCATCAGGCCGCAGGCTCGCTCCTGGTCGGCAAGCGCCTCGCTGTGCTCGAAGGGCAGGTAGACGAACTGCTTCTCCACGGCGAGCAGGTCGCGGTCGTAGCCCTTGTCCACGGCATGCTTTGCCGCCGCGAGCGCGAGCGGGTCCGCAGCGAAGGCGCGCGGCGAGCCGCGGAACATGTTGCGCGGCAATTGGTCCAGAACCACGATGCGCGCCAGGCAGTCGTCGGGTCGCGACAACCAGTCGTCGTTCATCGCAAGCGCTTCGTAGAGCAGCAGGAAGCGCGCGCGGACCTCGGCGTCGAACGTGGCATTCTTCTCGAACCAGCGTTTGTGCGCCTTGCCGCGCTCTGCGCCCTCGCCGAACCAGAAACGCAGTACCTCGCCGGCACGGTGGTCGATCATGAGAGAAGGATGTTAAGTTAATCGTCGAAGGAGACCCCGATGATCAAACAGTTGATCGCAACGCTGGTCGCAATTTGTCTTACCGGAACCTCGCAGGCAGCGATGATTGCCACGCCAATCGACCGCAGTCAGCTGCTCGGCGTTCTGGAGCGTGTCGAAGTACAGAATCAGCTCCAGGCGCACGGCGTGAGCGTCGAGCAGGCCAAGGCGCGTATTGCCGCGCTGACCGATGCGGAAGCGGCCCAGTTCGCGGCGCAGATCGACAGCCTGCCCGCCGGTGGCGACGGCGGCGTTGGCGCGTTGATCAGCGCGGTACTGATCGTGTTCCTGGTGCTGCTTCTCACCGACATCCTCGGCTTCACGAAGGTCTTCCCCTTCACCAAGCCGGTCAAGTAGGTAGGTGCCGAACCGGCTCGCCGGCGAGACCTCGCCCTACCTGCAGCAGCACGCCGCGAATCCGGTCGACTGGTACCCGTGGGGAGAGGAGGCGCTCGCGCGGGCGCGCGGCGAGGACAAGCCGATCCTGCTTTCGATCGGCTACTCGGCGTGCCACTGGTGCCACGTCATGGCACACGAGAGCTTCGAGGACGCGGCGGTCGCCGAGGTGATGAATCGCCTGTTCGTCAACATCAAGGTCGACCGCGAAGAGCGACCCGACCTCGACCAGATCTACCAGAGCGCGCACCAGATGCTCGCGCAGCGTGCCGGCGGCTGGCCGCTGACGATGTTCCTCTCGCCCGACGGCACGCCGTTCTTCGGCGGCACTTACTTTCCGAGGGAGCCGCGTTACGGCATGCCGGCGTTTGCCGATCTCTGCGAGCGCGTCGCCGCGCTCTGGAAGGAGAAGCGCGCCGAGATCGCGGCGCAGGATGCGGAAGTGGTGAAGGCGCTGGGCCGCACGCTGCCGGCGCCGGCGACCCGGCCGGTCTCTCTTTCCGGCGACGTCGTGACCACGATGATCGACAGCCTGCGCGCCAGCTTCGATCCGACGTTCGGCGGCTTCGGCGGCGCACCGAAGTTCCCCCATCCGACCGACCTCGAGCTCTGCCTGCGGCGCGGTGAGCGTGACATCGCGCTCACCACCCTGACCCGCATGTGCGAAGGCGGCATCTACGACCAGCTCGGCGGCGGCTTTTGCCGCTACAGCGTCGACGCGCAGTGGCAGATCCCGCACTTCGAAAAGATGCTCTACGACAACGGTCCGCTGCTCGGCCTGCTGGCAGACGCGTGGGTCGTGGCGCGCGCGCCCCTGTTCGAACGCTGCGCGGCCGAGACTGCGGGATGGGTGATGCGCGAGATGCAGTCGCCCGAGGGCGGCTACTACTCGTCACTCGATGCGGACAGCGAAGGCGAGGAAGGCAAGTTCTACGTCTGGCATCGCGATGAGGTGCGCCAGCATCTCTCCGCCGACGAGTACGCGGCGACGGCAGCGCATTTCGGCCTCGACCAGCCGCCCAACTTCGAAAACCGGCATTGGCACCTGCGCGTCGCGCGGCCTGGAAATGCGGAGAAGCAGAAACTGTTCGAAGCGCGCGAGAAGCGCATCCGTCCGGGCCGCGACGAGAAGATCCTGGTTTCCTGGAACGCGCTCGCCATCCGCGGCATGGCGCACGCCGGGCGGATCTTCGGCCGCGAGGACTGGATCGCATCCGCGCGCCGCGCCTTCGATTTCGCGCGCGGCAAGTTGTGGCGCGATGATCGGCTGCTCGCGACCTACAAGGACGGGCGCGCGCATCTCAACGCCTATCTGGACGACTATGCTTTCCTCATCGTCGCGGCGCTCGAGCTGCTGCAGGCGCGGTTCTCGAGCGACGACCTCGCGTTCGCCTGCCGGCTCGCCGACACGCTGCTGGCGCAGTTCGAGGATGCCGGGCACGGCGGCTTCTTCTTTACCGGACGCGACCACGAGCGGTTGATCCTGCGGCCCAAACCGGGACAGGACAACGCGACCCCGTCGGGCAATGCGATCGCGGCCCTGGCGCTGGAGCGGCTCGCTGCCCTGACCGGGGAGGCGCGCTACTCGAAGGCGGCGCGGCGCACGCTCGAGCTCTTCACTCCAGCGATGCTCGACCACCCGGCCGGCTTCGCAGCGATGGCGCTTGCCCTCGGAGAGCAGCTCGAGCCGCCGACCACGCTGATCCTGCGCGGCAGCGAAACCGCGCTCGGCGCATGGCTGCCAGACTTGGCGCGCGAATATCTTCCCGCTACTCTCCTGCTCGCCATTCCCGACGGGACGGCGGGCTTGCCGCCGTTGCTCGACAAGCCGGCCCGACCGGGAAGGGTCAACGGCTGGGTGTGCCGGGGCGTTACCTGCCTCGAGCCCATCGCCGAGCTTCGAACGCTTACCAGGATTCTCAAGGAGAAGGGATGAAACGCCTCGCAAAGATCGCCGCCGTCGCCGCTCTCGCCGTAGCCTTGCCCGCCGCGTTACCGGCGCGAGCGAGCGAAGAGCTTGCCAAGAAACACGTCTGCTTTGCCTGCCACGCCGTCGACAAGAAGCTGGTCGGCCCCTCCTACAAGGACGTCGCGGCGAAGTACCGCGGCGACAAGGGCGCGGAAGCCAAGCTGGTCGAGAAGGTGAAGAAGGGCGGGGCGGGGGTCTGGGGGCCGACCAGCATGCCGCCCAACGCCGCGGTGCCCGACGCCGACATCCATGCGCTGGTGAAGTGGATCCTGTCGCAGAAGTAGCCGCATCCGCGGTGATGACACAACGAGGCGCGGAGGTATGATATTCGCCCCTTCCGGAGGAGCCCCATGAAGAACGCGAACATGCGCATTACGCTGCTCGTCGCTGCGCTCGGCGCCGCTTTCCCGCTCTGCGCGCAGACGCTCGAAGTGAAGATCGGCCACGTCGCGCCGCTCACCGGCGGCATCGCCCACCTCGGCAAAGACAACGAAAACGGCGCGCGCCTCGCGATCGAGGAAGCGAACGCGGCGAAGATCAAGATCGGCGGCAAGGAGGCGAAGTTCTCGCTCGTCGCCGAGGATGACCAGGCGGATCCGAAGGTCGGCACGACCGTGGCGCAAAAGCTGGTCGACCAGAAAGTCGTCGGCGTCGTCGGGCACCTGAACTCGGGCACCTCGATCCCGGCCTCGCCGATCTACAACGGCGCCGGCATTCCGGTGATCTCCGGCTCGGCGACCAACCCCAAGCTCACCGAGCAGGGATTCAAGACCCAGTTCCGCGTTGTCGGCCGCGACGATCAGCAGGGCCCGGCGATCGCCAGCTACCTCGCGACCAACCGCAAGCCCAAGGTCGTCGCCGTGATCGACGACGCGACCGCCTACGGAGAAGGCATCGCCAACGAGGTCGAGAAGACCCTTAAGGCGCGGAAGATCAGCGTGCTGCCGCGCGAGAAAGGCACCGACAAGACCACCGACTGGAAGGCCGTGCTCACCAAGCTGCGCGGGCGCAATCCCGACGCGGTGTTCTACGGCGGCATGGACGCGACCGGCGGCCTGCTGCTCAAGCAAGCGCGCGAGCTCGGCATCAAGGCGGTGTTCACCTTCGGCGACGGCGCCTGCACCGATAAGATGAAGGAGCTCGCCGGCGCCGCTGCCGACGGCCTGCTCTGCTCGCAGGCGGGGATCCCGCCGCAAGCCGCGGATCGCAAGTTCACCGCCGCCTACAAGAAGCGCTTCAAGGCCGATCCGATCCTGTATGCGCCCTTTACCTACGACGGCGCCAACCTGCTGATCGAGGCGATGCGCAAGGCGGACTCCACCGATCCGAAGAAATACCTGCCGGTGCTTTCGAAGATCAGCTACATGGGCGCGACGGGACGCATCGCGTTCGACGGCAAGGGCGACCGCAAGGACGCGGAGATGACGATCTTCAGCATGAACAAGGGCAATCTCGAGCCGATCGCCATCATCAAGTCGGGCAAGACCATCTCTTACGCAGAGTTCATCAAGGGCGCAGGCGGCGCCGCGGCCAAGGGAAAGAAGTAGCCCTCCCGCCATCCTGAAAAACGGCACCCTCGCGGTGCCGTTTTTCGTTCTGCTAGGCTGACGCCGCGCATGGACACCTTCCTGCAACAGCTGGTGAACGGGCTCACCGCGGGAAGCGTCTATGCCGTCGTCGCGCTCGGCTACACCATGGTGTACGGCATCATCCAGCTGATCAACTTCGCGCACGGCGAAGTGGTGATGATCGGCGCCATGGTCGCGTTCACGATGATCAATCTGCTCGCGCCGGCGGGCATGCCGGCGCTTGCAGTGCTGCTGATCGGCACCGGTTGCGCCATCCCGGTGTGCATGCTGGTCGGCTACTCGATGGAGCGTTTCGCCTACCGGCCGTTGCGTGGCGCACCGCGGCTCGCGCCGCTGATCACGGCGATCGGCATCTCGATCATCCTGCAGCACCTGGCGCTGCTCGTCTGGAGCCGCAACGTGCTCGCCTTCCCGCAGATCATCGAAAGCCGCACCTACATGTTCGGCGGCACAGCGATCACGAACGTGCAGATCGCGATCATCGCCATCTGCTTCGCCATGATGGCGGGCCTCGCGCTGCTCGTGTATCGCACGCCGCTCGGTACGGCGATGCGCGCCACGGCGCAGAACCCGCAGGTCGCGGGGCTGATGGGCATCGACACCAACCGCGTCATCGCCCTGACCTTCGTCATCGGCGCCGCGCTCGGCGCAGTCGCCGGCGTGCTGTTCGGCACCTACTACGGCGTGGCGCAGTACACCATGGGCTCGATCCTCGGCCTGAAGGCGTTCTCGGCGGCGGTGCTGGGCGGCATCGGCAACATCCCGGGGGCGATGCTCGGCGGCCTGCTTCTCGGCGTCGTGGAAGCGCTCGGCGCCGGCTATATCGGCGACTTGACCGATCTCTGCCAGTACGGCGTTTTCGCCGGCACGCTGGAGGCCTGCAAGGACGGCGGCAACTTCGTGCTGGCCGGCTCGAACTATCAGGACGTGTTCAGCTTTCTGGTGCTGATCCTGGTGCTGGTGTTCCGGCCCCAGGGGTTGCTCGGCGAGCGCGTCGGCGATCGCGCATGATGCCGCGCAAGAATCCGTGGGCCGTGCGCGCCGGCGTCCTGCTCGTCGCCATCACGCTGGCGGTGCTGCCGTTCGCCCTCGCTCAGGTCGGAACCGCCTGGGTCCGCATCACCAACTACGCGGTGCTGTACATCCTGCTCGCGCTCGGCCTCAACATCGTCGTCGGCTTCGCCGGCCTGCTTGACCTCGGCTACATCGCCTTCTACGCGGTCGGCGCGTACACGTACGCGCTGCTCGCCAGCCCGCAGTTCGGGCTGCACCTGCCGTTCTGGATCATCCTGCCGATCGGCGCCGCCGTCGCCGCGTTCTTTGGCCTGGTACTCGGCGCGCCGACCCTGAAACTGCGCGGCGACTACCTGGCGATCGTCACCCTCGGCTTCGGCGAGATTGTCCGCATCATCCTCAACAACCTGTCGCGACCGGTGAACATCACCAACGGGCCGCAGGGCATCGGCGGCATCGATCCGTTCCGGGTAGGCGAGTTCAGCCTCGCCAGCCCGCAGGAGCTGCTCGGCCTCGAGGTCAGCGGCCCGATCAAGTACTACTACCTGCTGCTCGCCGTGTTGCTCGTCATCATCGTCGTCAACCTGCGCCTGCAGAACTCGCGCATCGGCCGGGCGTGGGAGGCAATCCGCGAGGACGAGGTTGCGGCTCGCGCAAGCGGCATCAACACCACCAACATCAAGCTGCTGGCTTTCGCCATGGGCGCGACATTCGGCGGCGTCGCTGGCGGCATGTTCTCGGCCATCCAGAGCTTCATCTCGCCGGAGAGCTTCGTGCTGGTCGAGTCGGTGATGGTGTTGTCGATGGTGGTGCTGGGCGGCATGGGCAACATCTGGGGCGTGATCCTCGGCGCGCTGCTGCTCTCGTTCGTTCCGGAAATCCTGCGCTGGACGGTCGAGCCGGCGCAGATGGCGCTCTTCGGTCGCATGCTGATCGAGCCCGAGGTGATCCGCATGCTGCTCTTCGGCCTGGCGCTGGTGCTGGTGATGCTGTTCCGGCCCGCCGGGCTGCTGCCCTCCGCGGTAAGGCAAAGGGAGCTGACCGCTCGCGGTCAGGGCGAGCTCCCCGAGCGCGCCACGTGAACCTGCTCGAGGGCCGCGGCATCGGCAAGCGTTTCGGCGGCGTGCAGGCGCTGGGCGACGTCTCCTTCTCGATCGCGGCGGGCGAGGTGTTCGGCCTGATCGGCCCGAACGGCGCCGGCAAGACCACGCTTTTCAACGTGCTCACCGGCATCTATCCGCCCGACAAGGGCGGCTTCGTCTTCAACGGCCGCCCGCTCGACGGGTTGAAGGCGCACCAGGTTGCCGCCGAGGGCATCGCGCGCACCTTCCAGAACATCCGCCTCTTCGCCAATCTCTCGTCGATCGAGAACGTGATGATCGGCAGGCACGCCAAGACGCGCGCCGGCGTCTGGGGTGCGATCCTGAGGACTCGCCGCACGCTCGAGGAGGAAGACGGCATCGTGCGGCGCGCGCTCGAGCTGCTCGACTTCGTCGGCATCCGCGCCCGCGCCAACTCGCCGGCGGGCAGCCTGCCTTACGGCGACCAGCGGCGGCTGGAGATTGCCCGCGCACTCGCCATCGAGCCGAAGCTGCTGGCGCTCGACGAGCCCGCGGCCGGCATGAATGCGACCGAGCGCGTCGCGCTCGGCAAGCTGATCCAGGCGATCCGAGCTTACGGCATCACCGTGCTGCTGATCGAGCACGACGTGCGGCTGGTGATGAACGTCTGCGACCGCGTGCTGGTGCTCGACTACGGCGAGAAGATCGCCGAAGGCCGGCCCGCCGAGGTGCAGAGCGACGCTCGCGTCATCGAGGCCTACCTTGGCAGACCGCGCGCTGCTTGACGTCAGCGGGGCTTCTCCGCTCCTTCAGGTAAGAGGTCTGGAGGTTCACTACGGCGGCATCCGCGCGGTCAAGGGCATCGATTTTGAGGTCGGCCAGGGCGAGCTGGTCTGCCTGATCGGTGCGAATGGCGCCGGCAAGACTTCGACCTTGAAGGCGCTTTGCCGCCTGATTCCTTCCTACGCGAGCACGATCTCCTATGCGGGAGAGGACATTTCCAGCGCACGGGTGCACGACCTGCCGCGCCGCGGCCTGATCATGGTGCCCGAGGGACGAGGCATCTTTGCCCAGCTCACGGTCCAGGAAAATCTGGCGATGGGCGCCTACGCTCGCAGCAGCGGCGAGCCGCAATCGCAGTATGAGCGCTTTCCACGCCTGGCCGAGCGCCGCCATCAGATCGCCGGCACGCTCTCGGGTGGCGAGCAGCAGATGCTGGCGATGGCGCGCGCGCTGATGGCCGGACCCAGGCTGCTGCTTCTTGACGAGCCTTCGATGGGCCTCGCGCCGCTGATGGTGGAGAAGATCTTCGAAATCATCGCCGACATCGCAGGCCAGGGCGTGACGATTCTGCTGGTGGAGCAGAATGCGCGCCTCGCGCTCGAGTTCGCGAGTCGCGGCTACGTCATGGAGTCCGGCGCGATCGCGCTGGCGGGGGACGCGAAAGTTCTGCTCGAAGATCCGCGGGTGCGCGAAGCCTACTTGGGCGAAGCCGCCGCAGGCTGAGCAAGGTCCGCCTGGGTAGTGAAGCTGTCGGCGTAGAACTCGTCCTCGGGCAGCTTGCAGGCGACGGTGAAATCGCGTCGCGCGGAATCGACCATGATCGGCACCCCGCAGGCGTAGACCTGGTGCCCGGAAAGGTCCGGAAAGTCGTGCATCACCGCGCGGTGCACAAAACCCGTGCGGCCCTGCCACTGGTCTTCGGGTAGCGCTTCAGAGATCACCGGCACGTATTTGAACGAGGCGTGATCGCCCGCCCATTTTTCCGCGAGCGCGTTCATATAGAGATCCTTCGGCCGCCGCCCGCCCCAGTAGAGCGTCATGGCACGCTGGAGGCCGCGCTGCAGGGCGTCTTCGACCAGCGACTTGATCGGCGCGAAGCCGGTGCCGGAGGCGACCAGCACGATCGGCTTCGGCGACTCCTCACGCAGGAAGAACACGCCGAGCGGTCCCTCGAAGCGCAGGATGTCGCGCTCCTTCATCTTCTCGAACACATGCTGGGTGAAATTTCCGCCGGCGACGCGGCGCACGTGCAGCTCGATCAGCTCGGCATCGTGCGGCGGATTGGCCATGGAAAAGCTGCGCCGGGTACCGTCCTTCAGCAGGAACTCGACGAACTGGCCGGCCAGAAATTTCATTTTCTCGTTCGCCGGCAGCTTCATGCGCAGCACGATCACGTCGTCGGCGACACGCTCCAGCGCCTGCACGCGACAAGGCAGCGTCTTGATGACAATGCCCTTGGCAGCGCCGACGGCCCGCGCTTCGATCACCACATCGCCGAGCGGCTTCGCCTGACAGAAGAGCGCTTTGCCCTGCGCTTTCTCCTCGTCGGTGAAGACGCGCTTCTGGTAGACGCCGTAGTCGACGCTGCCTTCAAGGAGCTTGCCTTTGCAGCTGCCGCACGCGCCGTTCTTGCAGCCATAGGGCAGCACCAGCCCCTGGCGCAGCGCGGCGGCGAGGATGGTCTCGTTGTCCTCGACCTGGAACTGCTGGCCGCTCGGCTTCAGGGTGACGTTGTGCATGAAGTTAGAATGAGACCGTGAAAAAGTTGCTCGTCGCCGGCTATGGTGACATCGCGCGCCGCGCCGAACGCGACCTCCAGCGCGCGTTCCGCATCGAGCGCCTCTCGCGCCGTCTTGGCCGCGATCTCGACCGCCCGGAAACCCTGGAGCTCGAAGGGGCGCACATGCTCTTGCACTGCGCGCCGCCCCCTGCAAACGGCGACACCGACACGCGCACCGCGAACCTGCTGGCGGCGCTCGCGAAGGCCCGCATTCTACCGACCCGTGTCGTCTACGTCAGTACAAGCGGCGTCTACGGCGACTGCGGCGGCGAGCGCGTCGACGAATCGCGGCCGATTGCGCCGCGCACCGCCCGCGCACGCCGGCGCACCGACGCCGAGCAACGCCTCGCAGCATGGTGCACCGAGCGCCGCGCAGCACTCATCATCCTGCGCGCGCCCGGCATCTACGCCGACGATCGACTGCCGCTCACCTCGTTGCGCGAGCGCGCTCCTGTATTGCGCGCCGAGGACGACGTCTATACCAACCACATCCATGCCGACGATCTTGCGCGCGCCGTGGTGCGCGCGCTTGAAGACGACGCGCCCGCCGGCGTCTACAACATCGCCGACGACAGCGAGCTCAGCATGGGCGACTGGATGGATCTGGTCGCCGCGCGTCACGCCCTGCCGCGTCCGCCGCGCTTTGCGCGCGCCGAGATCGAACGCAGCGTGCCGCCGGATCGCTATTCGTTCATGAGCGAGTCGCGGCGGCTCGACAACACGCGCATGAAGCGCGTGCTCGGCCTGCGGCTTCGCTACCCGACCGTCTACGAGGGCCTCGCGCATGCGCACGCTGTTGGTGCTGACTAACGTCCCGGATCGCGCAGCGGCGGAGCGCATCGCCGACCTGCTGATCGAGAAGCGCCTCGCCGCCTGCGTCAACATCCTCGCCTGCCGCTCGGTCTACCGCTGGAAGGATGCGGTGCAGCACGACGAGGAGCACCCGCTACTCATCAAGACCACCGCCGATCGCTATGCCGAGCTGGAGGCGGCGCTGCGCGCCGCGCATCCCTATGAACTCCCGGAGATCATCGCGGTCCCAATCGAGCGGGGCCTGACCGCCTACCTCGACTGGGTCGCCGCCGAAACCAAGTGAAAAAACTGCTTTTCCTGATCTTGCTGGTCCTCGGTGCGCCGGCATTCGCGCAGCTCAAGTTCGGCGGCTCGACCGACAACCTGCTCGAGCCCGAGAAGGCGTTTCGCTTTTCCGCGAGCGCGCTCGAGGGCGGCGCGGTCGAAGTGCGCTTCGCGATCGCCGACGGGTATTACCTGTACCGCGAGCGTTTCCGTTTCGAGGCGACGGGCGCGCGCCTCGGCAAGGCGGAATTCCCGCCCGGCCTCTTGCATAAAGATGAGTTCTTCGGCGAGCAGCAGATCTATCGCAAGGACGTGCGCATCCGCGTACCGGTGGAAGCCGCGGGCGAATTCGATCTCAAGGTGACCTCGCAAGGCTGCGCCGACGTCGGGGTTTGCTACATCCCGATGGAGTCCAAGGTGTCGCTGCAATCGAGCGGCGGGGTCGTCGCGGCGCCGTCGATCTTCTCGAGCGACCTAGAAATCGCGAGCCTGTTTCAGCGGAGCACGCCGCTCGTTCTCGGCGGTTTCCTGGTGTTCGGCCTGCTGCTTGCCTTCACGCCGTGCGTGCTGCCGATGATCCCGATCCTCTCGGGCATCATCGCCGGCGAAGGCGCATCGCTCAGCAAGTCGCGCGCGCTGTCGCTCTCTCTCGCCTACGTGGTCGGCATGGCCGTGGCTTACGCCATCGCGGGCGTGGCGGCGGCCTATTCGGGATCGCTCCTCGCCGCGGCGCTGCAGAACGCCTGGGTGCTGGGCGCGTTCGCGCTCGTCTTCGTACTGCTCGCGCTCTCCATGTTCGGTTTGTACGAGCTCAAGCTGCCGGGGTTCCTGCACCAGCGCCTCGACGAGGCGCAGCGCCGCCTGCCCGGCGGCCGTGTCGCCTCGGTCGCGGGAATGGGCGCGCTGTCGGCGGTGATCGTCAGTCCTTGCGTCGCAGCGCCGCTCGCCGGCGCGTTGCTCTACATCGCGCAGACGCGCGATGTAGCGCTGGGCGGCGCGGCGCTCTTCGCCATGGCGCTCGGCATGGGCGTTCCGCTGATCGTGGTGGGCATCTCCGAGGGCGCGCTGCTGCCGAAATCCGGGCCGTGGCTGAATCGCGTCAAGCAGCTCTTCGGCGTGCTGCTGCTTGCAGTCGCGGCGTGGATCGTCTCGCCGCTCTTCCTCAGCGGGAAGGGCGAAACGAAATTCGTGCGCGTCGACACCGTCGCCGAGCTCGATGCGAAGCTCGCCGCGCCCGGCAAGCCGGTGATGCTCGATTTCTACGCCGACTGGTGCGTCTCCTGCAAGGAGATGGAGCACTTTACGTTCAGCCAGCCGGCGGTGAAAAAGCAACTCGACGGCATGCTGCTTCTACAGGTGGATGTGACCGCGAACAGCGCCGAGCACAAGGCGCTGCTCAAGCGCTTCTCGCTCTTCGGCCCGCCGGGAATCATTTTCTTCGACGCGCAGGGCCGCGAGATCAAGGGCCTGCGGGTCATCGGCTACCAGAACGCCGAGCGCTTCCTCAAGACCCTTTCCCGCGCCGTGGGGAAGTGACCCCTAACTGCAGCGCCCTAGCGGCATCCATCGCGAAGTAGGTGAGGATGCCGTCGGCGCCCGCGCGCTTGAAAGCGAGCAGCGCCTCCATCACGCAGGATTCGGGCAGCCACTTGTTGGCGATCGCAGCGCTCAGCATCGAATACTCGCCCGAGACCTGGTAGACGAAGGTCGGCGCCTTGAATTCGTCCTTTACGCGGCGGACGATGTCGAGATAGGGTAGCCCGGGCTTGACCATCACCATGTCTGCGCCCTCGGCGAGATCGAGCCCGACCTCCCACAGCGCTTCATCCGAGTTCGCCGGATCCATCTGGTAGCTTTGCTTGTCGCTCTTGCCGAGATTCTTCGCCGAGCCGACGGCGTCACGAAACGGCCCGTAGAAGCCCGAGGCGTACTTCGCCGAGTAGGCCATGATCTTGGTGTGGATGTGGCCGGCCTTTTCCAACGCAGCACGGATGCGGCCGATGCGCCCGTCCATCATGTCGGAGGGCGCGACGATGTCGACGCCGGCGGACGCCTGCGTCAGCGCCTGCTTCACCAGCACGTCGAGGGTCACGTCGTTGAGGATATAGCCCGACGCGTCGATCACGCCGTCCTGGCCGTGCGACGTGTAAGGATCAAGCGCGACGTCGGTCATGATGCCGAGTTCGGGGAAGCGCTTTTTCAGCGCTGCGACTGCGCGCGGCACGAGGCCCTTGGCGTTGAACGCTTCGCGGCCATCGGTAGTCTTGAGACGCTGCTCGACGACGGGAAAGAGCGCGAGCGCCGGAATGCGCAACTTCATGCATTGCTCCGCGACCGGCAGAAGCTTATCGACCGTCATGCGCTCCACGCCTGGCATGGAAGCCACTTTCTCAGTGCGGTTTTTGCCGTCGAGGATAAAGACCGGATAGATGAGGTCGTTCGCCGTCAGCACGTGCTCGCGCATGAGCCGACGGGAAAAATCGTTGCGCCGCATGCGTCGCATGCGCACTGCCGGGAACGCGCCGTAGACCTTCATCGCTGATTTTTTTCGGAGTTTTCCGTTGTTGAACTTTTCTGCTCTGCCGCAATCTTACCTTCAGACGATTTTCATCGTCTCCCGCTTCTCCTCCCTGAGCGGGTGCCTTAATTCAAAGTTAAGGCGTTTTCCCCCCGGTTCAATCCCCTTTACCGGGGGCTTTTATTTTCGCGGCCTGCTGCGAGCCAACGCTCGAGCAGGTCGCGGCACTCCTGGACGCCGAGCTTCGAGACGCTCGAAAACAACATCACGTCGTCAAGCGGCGATTCTGCGCGCACCTTCTGCAGCGTCTTCTGCTGCATCAGGCGCGGTAGCTTGTCGGCCTTCGTGAGAAGGATGAGCCTGCGCGCATCGCCGAGCCAGCCGAGGAGCTGCCGGTCGAGCGGCGTCAGCGGGTGGCGCGCGTCGATGAGCACGACGACGCCGACCAGGCTCGCGCGCGAGCGCACGTACCCGCCGACGAGCTCGCCCCACTGCGCGCGCAGCGCCAGCGGCACGCGAGCGTAGCCATAGCCAGGGAGGTCAACCAGCAGCCCGGCCTCGCCGAGCGCATAGAAGTTGATGGTCTGCGTGCGGCCCGGTGTCTTGCTCATCCGGGCCAGCGCCTTGCGGCCGACCAGGGCGTTGAGGGCGCTCGACTTGCCGACGTTGGAGCGCCCGGCAAAGGCGATTTCCGGCGCTCCGGGCGGGGGCAGGTCGGCCGCCCGCCCCGCGGCGCGCCAAAACTCGGCTTGCGAGAGGGCCTTCATGGGGAGCGGGATTCTCTAATAAAATCGCGACTTTCGGAGTTCAGGGGGGATGATGCGAGTTTTCGCGCTGGCCGCTCTAACAGCGGCAGCCTTGCTGTCCGGACAGGCGCTGGCCCAGGGGAAGGCGCAGGGCATCGCGGCGCAGGTCTGCGCGGCCTGCCATGCCGCGGACGGCAACAGTATCGCTGCCGCGAATCCCAAGATCGCCGGCCAGTTCGTCGAGTACCTCGACAAGCAGCTGCACGATTTCAAAGGGCAGGGCGGCAAGAAGGCGGCGCGCGAAAGCGCGATCATGGCCGGCATGGTGGCCAACCTCTCGGACGCCGACATGAAAGGCCTTGCTTCCTACTACGCTTCGCAGAAGCTCAAACCCGCCGCGGCCGCCGACAAGGGCCTCGCCGCGCTGGGCCAGAAGGTCTGGCGCGGCGGTAACGCCGCCTCGGGCGTGCCGGCCTGCGCCGGCTGCCATGGTCCGGCGGGGGCAGGCCTGCCCGGCCAGTACCCGAGGCTCGCCGGCCAGTACGCCGAGTACATCGCCGCCCAGCTCAAAGCGTTCAAGGAGGGCGGGCGCGCCAACGACCCCAACGGGGCGATGCGCGGCGTGGCAGCCCGCCTGACCGAGCGGGAGATCCGGGCAGTTTCCGAGCACGCTGCCGGCCTGCGCTAGAGGAAATAAATGACTTTGGCTGGTGTTTGCAGACGTCCAACCCAATGGAGAACCCGATGAAGAAGAGTCTTTTGGCGGCCGGCTTGGCCGTTGCCCTGGTCAGCAGTAGCGCGCTGGCGCAAATGAAGCCCGAAGTGATGGTGAAGCAGCGCCAGGCGGCGATGACTCTGCAGGGCAAGTATTTCGGGCCCATGGTGGGTATGGCGCAGGGTAAGGTTCCCTATGACGCCAAGATCGTGCAGCGCAATGCCGGCTTCCTGGACAACCTGAGCCGTATGCCGTGGGACGGCTTCGCCGACTCGACCAAGGACGTGAAGAGCGCCGCGCTGCCGGCAATCTGGGCCGAGCCGGCCAAGTGGGGCGAGGCGGCCGATCGCCTTCAGAACGAGACTTCCAAGCTCTATGCGGTGAGCCGCAGCGGCGACGAGGCGGCGGTAAAGGCGCAGATCGGCGCGGTCGGCAAGGCCTGCGGCGGCTGCCACGAGTCCTTCCGTCAGAAGCAGTAGGTCGATTGATGTCGATGAGAAGCCCCGCTGCGGCGGGGCTTTTCATTCTGGCGCTCGCCTTTGGCGCCGCCGCGCAGGACGCGAAGCGCGGCGAATACATCTCGAAGGCGGCGGGCTGCCTTGGTTGCCACACCGAGGAGAAGAAAGACGCCGTGCCCTACGGGGGCGGCCGGGCGTTGAAGACGCCCTTCGGGACTTTTTTCGGCCCGAACATCACGCCGCATCGCGAAGCCGGGATCGGCGCCTGGAGCGAGGCCGACTTCGTGCGCGCGATGCGCGAAGGCCGACGTGCCGATGGCGCGAATCTCTTTCCGGCATTCCCCTATTCGTCGTTCACGCGCATGAACGACGCGGACCTGAAGGATCTGTGGGCGTACCTGCGCTCGCTACCGGCGAGCAATCGCCCGAGCCAGCCGCACGAGCTCGGCTTCTTCTACCGCTGGCGATTCCTGGTCACCCTCTGGAAGTGGTTCTTCTTCACGCCGGGGCCGCTGGTGCCGGACGCGGCAAAGAGCGCGGTGCTGAACCGCGGTGCGTATCTGGTGCAGGCGCTCGGGCACTGCGGTGAATGCCATACACCACGCAATTTCCTCGGCGGGCCGAAGCAGAGCCGCTTCCTTGCCGGCGCCAAACTGGGCGAGACCGCGGTGCCGAACATCACGCCGACGCGGCTGAAGAAACTCGGCGACGCGGAGTTGAAGGACATCCTGCGCACCGCTACGACCGCGGACGGCGACGTGCTCGCCGAGTCGATGGCAGAGGTCGTGCGCAACACTACCAGCCAGCTCACCGAGCAGGACCTCGACGCCATGCTCGCCTTCCTGCGCAGCCTCCCGGCATTGCCCGACGAGGGCAAATAGCGTGGAATAGCGGCGTTCGCATTCCTGTTCATAGCGATGAACGAAGCCGAGCGCCTGGTTGAGCTGATCCCGCGGTTGCGGCGTTATGCCCGAGCGCTGGTTGGCGATCGCGCCACCGCCGACGACTTGGTCCAGGACACGCTGGAGCGGGCCTGGGCGAAGCTGCACCTGTATCGCCGCGGCACCGACCTGCGCGCCTGGCTTTTCACTGTCATGCACAACGTCCACGTCAACCGCGTGCGAGCAGCGCGCGCCACCGACCAGCTCGAGGAGGATATGCCCGAGCTCGCGCAACGCGCTGCGCAAGGCGATGCCCTGCTGGTGCGCGACCTCGATCGCGCGATTTCGCGCCTGCCGGACGAGCAGCGCGCGGTGCTGCTGCTGGTGACGCTCGAGGAAATGAGCTACGACACGGTGGCGCGCACCCTCGAGATTCCGATCGGCACCGTGATGTCGCGACTCTCCCGCGCGCGCGAGAAGCTGCGCGCCATGATGCTCGGTCAGGGCGCGACGCGTCTCAAGGTCGTGAAATGAGCGAAGCCCGCCAGCCCACCGAGGCCGAGCTCCAGGCCTTTGCCGATGGCCGTGTCGATCCCGACCAGAAGGCCGCGATCGATGCCTGGCTCGCGGAGCATCCCGACGAGGCGGAGCGAATCGAGGCCTACCGCCGCTTCGACGAGGGGCTGCGCAAGCTCTATGACCCGGTGCTCGAGGAACCTGTGCCCGGCCGCCTGATGCGTTCCGCGGGCGTCAGGCGATCCTGGCTGCCGGCGGCCAAGGCCGCCAGCTGGCTGGTCACTGGTCTTGCGATCGGCGTCCTTGCCGGCTGGCAGCTGCACGAGTGGCGCACGCCGCCCCCGGTTGCCGCGGATCCGGCCGCCGTGATGGCGCGGCGCGCCGCCATGGCGCACGCGACCTATTCCCCCGAGGTGAGGCATCCGGTGGAAGTCGGCGCAGACCAGGAGCAGCATCTCGTTACGTGGCTCTCGAAGCGCGTGGGCGCGAAGGTTCGCGCGCCGCGCCTGGACGAGGCCGGCATGTCGCTCGTCGGCGGGCGGTTGCTGCCCGGCGAGAGCGGTCCGGTCGCGCAGTTCATGTATCAGACGCCGGCCGGCCGCCGCATCACGCTTTATGTCCGCGCCGAAGCGCGCGGCCATCGCGACACCGCGTTCCGCTACGCGCGGGAGAACAACGTCGGCGTCTTCTACTGGATCGACGGCGAGTGCGGCTACGCGCTCGCTTCCGCCGATCTGGCCAAGGACGAGTTGCAGCGCGTCGCCACGCTGATCTACAAGCAGCTCGACTAGCTCACCGGCATCGGGCGCGCGCTTGATGCTGCGCACCATGCGAGGGATTCACCCACTCCCGTCTTTCGAATAAGTCTCTGATGTTATAAGGTAAATTATTGCCATTCACTCCGGCACGCTTCGTGCGAACTACGGGGCGTGTCCTTCCTTGAGCTCCAGGATCTCGCCACGGTGGCTGCTCAGACCGAAATCACTGCGCTCCTGAGCAGCTGGTGGCGAGAGAGCGACGAGTTGTTCAGCGCGCTCGAGGCGGGCTTCGGTGCCTGCCTTATTGCTTTGGCGATCCGTCGCCGAGCGAGGCATTAAGGGCGGTGGCGAGGGCAGTATCGCCGCTTACCAGCGCCTTCCAGGCGAGCTCCATGCCGTTGCGCTTGCCTTTGACCACCAACTTCAGGCCCTCCGGCGAGATGGTGAGCATGTAGGCCTGCTCGCCGATCATCACTTCTCGCTTCAGGGGTTTCTCGAGCTTTGTCGCCATTTTCAGCCTTTCAGCGCGGAGCGGATCTCGCGCAGTTCGGTTTCGGGGGAAATGCCTTTCCTCAGCTTTCTGCCGCAACGAGCGTACCAGTAACGCGCGTTCGGCAGGTCGCCCTCCTGGTGGTGGAGGACGGCATGAATCCAGCAGGCGAGCTCGCTCTCCTCGTCCTGCTGGACGATCTCGTGCGCGTCCCGCCATTTTCCAGAGAGCGCATGGTCGATCGCCTCGCTCAGGCGGCCTTTTGCAATCATCGCAGCTGACGAAAGAGCTTCACCAGGTCGGGAAGTTGATAGTTTGCATTGAGGCCGCTCGGATTGGGCAGGACCCACACTTCCGCGCCCTCGAAGCGCTCTGCCTGCCTGCCGATGACGGCGGTCTTGATGCCAAAAGCCTGGCAGTAGGCGCCCACGCCGAGGAAGGCGACGGCCCGGGGCAGATAGCGCCGGACCTTCGCCGCGAGACGCTTGCGGCCGGCGGCGAACTCGCCCGGGTCGACTTCTTCGGCAGTCGCGGTCGCCCGGTTGACGAGGTTGGTGATGCCGTAACCGTCGCGCAGCAGTTCGGCCTGCTCGGACGGATGCAACAGGCGCGCGCTGAAGCCCGCGCCATGCAGTGCCGGCCAGAAACGGTTGCCCGGGCGGGCGAAGTGATGCCCGGTGAACGCGGTGTAGAGACCCGGATTGATGCCGACGAAAAGCACGCGCAGCCCCGGCGCGATGACGTCGCGGATGCCCTTGTTCTTGGCAGCGAGGAGCTGGGCCCGGCTAGGCGGGCCGGATGACGTAGCCGCCCGATTTCTCGTCCGGCTCGAGCTTGATGAGGCCTTTTTTCTCGGCTTCCTCGAGAAGGTCGGAGAAGGCACGGAAGCCATAGTACGACTCGTTGAAGCCCGGGTTGCGGCGCTTGAGCGCCTGCTTGACCATCGAGCCCCAGATCTTTTCCTCGGCGCCGCGCTCGGCCATCAGCGCCTCCAGCGTGCCGAGCATCAGATCGAAGCCCTCCTGCTTCTTGTCCTCGCCCGAGCCGGCGGGCGCGGTTTCCCTGCGCTTGCGGGTGGCGCGGCGCGTCTGCTCGTCCTGGCGCACCAGATCGTCGTAGTAGATGAACTCGTCGCAGTTGGCGATCAGCAGGTCGGAGCTGGAATTCTTGACGCCGACGCCGATCACGGTTTTCGCGTTCTCGCGCAGCTTCGAGACCAGCGGCGAGAAATCCGAGTCGCCGCTGACGATGACGAAGGTGTCGACGTGCGCCTTGGTGTAGCAGAGGTCGAGCGCGTCGACCACCATGCGGATGTCGGCCGAGTTCTTGCCCGACTGGCGTACGTGCGGGATCTCGATCAGCTCGAACGACGCGCCATGCATCGCCGCCTTGAATTCCTTGTAGCGCTCCCAGTCGCAATAGGCCTTCTTCACCACGATCGAGCCCTTGGCGAGCAGGCGCTCGAGCACCTTCTGCATGTCGAACTGCGCGTACTTCGCTTCGCGAACGCCGAGCGCGACGTTCTCGAAGTCGCAGAAAACCGCGAGGCTACGCGCTTCCGGGTTGGCTGGCATGCCGCGCCTCGGGTTGCTTGTCCTTGTTCAGCCAGACCTGCAGGCGCTCGAAATAGAGATAGATCACCGGCGTGATGTAAAGCGTAAGCGCCTGCGACAGCACCAGGCCGCCGACCACCGCCAGACCGAGCGGCATGCGCGCCCCGCCGCCGGCGCCAAAGCCGATCGCGATCGGCAGGCTGCCCATCAGCGCCGCCATGGTGGTCATCATGATCGGCCGGAAGCGCACCAGGCCAGCCTGGTGGATCGCCTGCTCGGGCGCCATGCCGTCCTTCCGCTGCGCTTCGATGGCGAAGTCGATCATCATGATCGCGTTCTTCTTGACGATGCCGACCAGCATGATGATGCCGACAAAGGCGTACATGTTGAGCTCGACGCCGAACGCCATGAGCGTCAGCAGCGCGCCCAGGCCCGCGGTCGGCAGGCCGGAGAGGATGGTGAGCGGATGGATGAAGCTCTCGTAGAGGATGCCGAGCACGAGATAGATCACGAAGATCGACAGCAGGATGAGGATACCCATGCCTTGCAGCGAGCTCTGGAACGCCTGCGCGGTGCCGGCGAACGAGCCGGTGAGCGTGGCGGGCACCTGCATCTCGCTCGTCGCGCGCTGGATTTGCGCGATCGCCTCCGACAGCGCGACGCCCGGGCGCAAGTCGAACGAGTAGGTTACCGAAGTCAGCTGTCCCAGATGGGTTACCTGCAGCGGCCCGACCCCGAACTCGAGAGTGGCGACCGCATTGAGTGGCACCAGCGCGCCGGTGCTGGAGCGCACGTACAGCATCTGCATCACTGTCGGATCGGTCTGGTAGCGCTGCGCCAGCTCGAGGATCACCCAGAACTGGTTGGTCGCAGTGTAGATCGTGGACACCTGCCGCGCGCCGTAGGCGTTGTTGAGCGCCATCTCGATCGACTGCGCCGAGACGCCGAGCGCCGAGGCCTTCTCGCGCTCGATCTTCACCGTCACTTCGGGGCGCGTGATCTGCAGGTCGCTGGTGACGTCGATCAGCCCGGGCAGCGAGCGCAGCTTCTGCTCGATGGTCGGCGCCCATTGGTAGAGCTCCTCGATATTGGCGCTGCGCATCACGTACTGGTACGGGCTCTTGGTGAGCTGGCCGCCGATGCGGATCGAGGGAATGTTCTGGATGAACACTTTGGCGCCGAGGACGTTGGCGATCTTCGGCCGCAGCTCGCGCACGATCTGGTCGGCGGGCTTGCGCTGGTTGAACGGCTTCAGGTTGACCGTGATGCGCGCGACGTTGAGCAGCGGCGAGCCGGCGTTCGCGCCGACGAACGCCATGGTCGCTTCCACGTTCGGGTCTTTGCCGATGATTTCGGCAACCTGCCGCTGCAAGTCGATCATCGCTTCGTAGGAGGTATCCTGAGGCCCCTCGACGAAGCACAGCAGCTGGCCGGCATCCTCGCTCGGCAGGAAGCCCTTGGGGGCGCGTACGAACAGCACCGCGGTCCCCACGCAGATGCCGAGGAAGCCGATCAGCACCAGGCGCCGGTGGGCGAGCGTCCAGCGCAGCGATGCGTCATAGCCGTCGCGCCAGGCGTCGAAGATGCGCTCGAACAGCATGTAAAGGCGGCCATGGTGCGCGTCCTTGCGGTGCGGCTTGAGGATGCGGCTGCACATCATCGGCGTCAGGGTCAGCGAGACGAAGCCCGAGAGCAGCACTGCGGTGATGATGGTCACCGCGAACTCGTGCAGGAGGCGCCCGAGGATGCCGCCCATGAACATGACCGGAATGAACACCGCGGCGAGCGAGATGGTCATCGAGATGATGGTGAAGACGATCTCCCGCGAGCCCTCGAGCGTGGCCTGCATCACGCTCTTGCCCATCTCGATGTGGCGCGTGATGTTCTCGAGCATCACGATGGCGTCGTCGACCACGAAGCCGACGCACAAGGTCAGCGCCATCAGCGAGATGTTGTCCAGGCTGTAGCCGAACACGTACATCACGGCGAAGGTGCCGACGATGCAGAGCGGCAGCGCGATCGACGGAATGACAGTCGCCGCGATGTTGCGCAGGAAGATGAAGATCACCATCACCACCAGGCACAGCGCCAGGTAGAGGGTGAACTGCACCTCGCTGACCGAGGCGCGGATCGTCTGCGAGCGGTCGTAGAGGATGTCGATGTTGATCGCCGGCGGCACCTCGGCGCGGAAGGTCGGCAGCAGCTTCTTGACGTTGTCGACCACCTCGATGGTGTTGGTGCCGGGTTGGCGCTGGATCGCGAGCACGATGCCGCGCTTGCCCTTGAACCAGGCGCCGAGCTTGTCGTTCTGCACACTGTCGATGACGCGGCCGAGCTCCTGCAGGCGGATCGGAGAGCCGTTGCGGTAGGTGACGATCACCGGGCGGAAGGCGGCCGCGTCCGCGAGCTGCCCAGTGGCCTGCACCGCGAAGACGCGGTCCTTGCCGTAGAGCGTGCCGGTGGGCAGGTTGACGTTCGCCTGCGCGACTGCCTGCTCTACCTCGTTGATGCCCACGCCGCGCGCGGCGAGAGCGTTCGGGTCGACCTGCACCCGCACCGCATATTTCTGCTGCCCCTGCACCTGGACCTGCGCGACCCCGGAGATCTG
>Ga0137410_10000108_pt1 | contig 56175 bp, 37 predicted proteins | sample CZODoug1_16funga_FD_108878 | JGI IMG/M metagenome (GOLD analysis project Ga0137410, IMG submission 108878) | Vadose zone soil fungal communities from Angelo Coast Range Reserve, California, USA - CZODoug1_16fungal (Illumina Assembly) | ecosystem: Environmental > Terrestrial > Soil > Vadose zone... | reverse complement strand
TTGCGGAGTCCGCTGGCGCCCGGCAGTTCCAGAGATCGGGCGATCTTGGTTAGCTCGGTAATATTCTTTTCTTTCAGTTCTGCGATGGTCATATTCACCTACAGGATGGATTTTTCTCGGGAGGGATTCTCTCGGGGGATTCTGGCCGCCGTGTGGGCACACGGCGGAACTGCATTAAGCAGCCCGCCTTTGCGCCTCGGCAAAATTCTCCGGTTCGCTTAAAATGTCATGGCGTTCCGCGCCCGCGATCCGGTCAAAAACCTGGTTCATGGTTTCCTGGATGCGGGTATTCGGCCGGTGAAACTTGCGCGTTGCCTTCGAAGCAAGCTGGCAAAGCATGTACCGGTTCCGCAAAGTCTCTACTGCATCAAATACACGATCAGAGCGCATTTGCTTTCGTTCTCCTAACTATAAGGATTGATGCGACTTAAGGCGTCCACCTTCCCGCCCACCGGACGATGGTCACCCTGGTAGCTGGCCACACTGCATTTGGGCGGGGTTGGTAAAGGAAAAGCCAGAGTCACCCAAATAGATGCCGCACCCGGCGCGAAAGTTGCTCAATTCTTGGGATTGTCGCGCTTGCGGACGGAAGGTTCGTCAGGACAGCCATTGCTACCTAAATGTCCTGGGAACAGATCAGTATAGCAGGAACACAGGATAGGTCAAGCAAATTCTTTGAGAGATCGTTTTGACAACCCCAATAACTAATCTTGAACGGTTATGAAGTAGTTGATAAACCAGTAGCATCCGACCGTACCGGCACAAATGCCGAATGCAGATCGCAACCATCTATTCTCAACGCGGAAAGAAAGCCAAGTTGAGATGACGAAAACGGTCAACCATATGAGACTCATTGCGCGGGAGTAGGACATTGAATTTCCCCCACTCGGATACGCGCTGGACGCTACTTCAGCGCGCCCAAACGCTTGGACAGACGCGACTTGTACCGCGACGCCGTATTTTCGTGGAGAACGCCCTTCTGGATCGCCTTGTCGAGCGCTGAAACCGTCGTCCGGTAGACCCCAGCGGCCTCTGTTTTGTTGCCCTTTTCCAGACTCTCGCGCATGCTGCGCAACGCGCTGCGCAGCCGCGACGCGCTGACCCGGTTGCGGGTGGTTCGTTTCTCTGTTTGGCGGGCACGCTTCACCGCCGAAAAATGATTCGCCATGTTGCTCTATTACCTTCGATTGACCTGGATACCGCCAGGAAGATATTCGGAGTGGACCGAACCAGTATTCTACGGGAGCGACTCGCGCCCGGTCAAATAGACCGCCTGTTAAGAATCGCCCCGAAAGGTCAGTTTCTTTGCTGCTTACGAATCCAGTCTAGCCAGAGCACCATATCTCGCAGGGTTTTCACGGGTGTCGGCCATTCACGTAAAACCATTTCGATGGGAAGTTCCATGTTGAGTTTAGTTACCAATTCCTCTGCATCATCGTCGATGTCCTCGTGGGACTGGCCAAAGACCTCATCGAATGAGTCGTCTGGGGCCACGCTGAACTTCTTTGAGACAACAGACGATTTGTAGTAGTCGTAAACCGCGGCCGGTATCTCTTCGGGAACGCTCTCATTCAGAAATTCCTCGATGAAGGTTTCCCGGGAAATCCCTCTATGGCGCGCAAGACGAATCTCATTAACAATCGTGCCAGCCACCACGAAAACGAGTAACCCAGCCAAGATATAAAGGTAACCAGTCATAGCGGGCCACCGCTCAGGCATTGGTTCACTCTGTGTGGATGAGTGACGCCATCTCGGCGGCAGTATAACGCACGAGGTGGCCAGTGCGGAAAAGTGAAACAATCGGCGTGCCGGGCTTCCGAGTCCTCAATTACTTTCGATTGACCCGGATTACACCGAGAAGGTATTCGAGTGTGATCCAGAGCGTATTCTACAAAAATTGGTCAAGACAATCATGAACGCCCTGGAACGGCTGAAGGTACTCATCAACTCGTCGACGCCAATCGTCGTCATGGAGACGGTGGAAGAAGTTCGCGCCATGACCTTGGTCAGCGACGCCTGCTCGGAGCTCAATATGGCGCTCTTTGAGTGGACAGTAGCCGATGGGCTGACACGCTCCGGATCGAAAACGTCAGCCGCGCCCGTCGCCGATCTCCAGATGCGCATCAACACCGCTCGCCACGCCTCCGATCCAGGGGCTGCGGACTCGAGCAAGACCGCCATCTATAACACGGCCGACCCAGTGCAGGCCCTCGCGAACCTCGAGTCCATGACCCTCGATGCGGTGTTCGTTCTGAAAGATTTTCATCGACACATGGACAGCCCAGTCGTCGTGCGCCGGCTGCGCGATGTGGGGCAGAAGTTTTCAGCCAATCGCCGTACTTTGATTCTTACCGCTCCTTCCATCGAAATGCCGGCGGAGTTGGCCAGCCTGGTTGAGTTTCTCGACATGCCGCTGCCGGATGCCGACCGCCTTCGGGACCTGATCCGTGAAATTTACACTCGCATGTCGAGAACCTACACGCTCAAGCTGCAACTCGACGCTCCCGGCGTAGAGGCTATGGCCGCCAACCTTCGCGGCCTCACGGAAGAAGAAGCCGAGCGCGCTATCTCGCAGTCGCTGGTGGCGCGCTACGCTCTGGCGCCTGCCTGCATCACGGATGTTCTGGAATCGAAGAAGGCATTGCTCAAGCGCTCCGAGATGCTCGAATTCGTGGACTCCAGCGACAATATGGCAAGCGTCGGTGGACTGGAGAATCTGAAAACCTGGCTTGCGCAGCGCCGCAACTCCTGGGACCCGCAAGCCCGCCAGTTCGGACTCGATCCGCCCAAGGGCGTCATCATCCTCGGCGTGCAGGGATGCGGAAAGAGTCTTTGCGCACGCGCCGTAGCCGGTGAGTGGAAGCTGCCTCTGGTGAAGTTCGATACCGCTGCCGTCTACGACAAGTACATCGGCGAGACCGAAAAGCGCATTCAGAAAGTGTTCAAGGTCGCCGAGGGACTGGCTCCCTGCGTGTTGTGGATTGACGAGTTGGAAAAAGTCTTTGCGGGAAGCGGCCCCGACTCCGCCTCTGCTGACGCCGGCGTCTCCTCGCGTCTGCTGGCCTCGTTTCTTTCCTGGATGCAGGAGCGCAAGTCTCCAGTATTCGTCGCCGCCACCTGCAACAACGTTACCGTGCTGCCGCCGGAGCTGATCCGCAAAGGACGCTTCGACGAACTTTTCTTCGTGGACCTGCCCAGCACCGTTGAACGCAAGCAGATTTTTTCGATCCAGCTAACGAAACGCAAACGCAATCCCGCTGACTACGATCTCGATCGTATCGCTGCCGCTGCCAAGGGGTTTTCCGGCGCGGAAATCGAGTCCGCGGTCCAGACTGCGCTCTATGCCGCCTATTCGTGCAAGCGGGAGCTTGCCACGGACGATCTGTTGACCGCGCTTTCGTCGACCGTCCCGCTCTCGACCACACGAGCGGAGGAAATCTCTGAGTTGCGAGCGTGGGCCCAGAAGAGGGCGGTGTGGGCGTCGACTCCCGAAGCGAAGAGGGAAGGCGCTTGACGACGCCGCGCGCTTAGATCAGACCTTGCGCTCCGCCTTCCACCAATCGGCGAATGTTATAGCTGGCCGGAATCGCCATTGTGTCCCTCCTTTACCCGATGTAGCGCAGGCCCTCCACGATATTCAACTTTGCCGCGTGGTAAGCGGGTAAGATCGCGCTTAGTAAGCCCACCATTCCTGCTACGATAATTGCGAGCACAAGAGTGGGAGGCGTGACTCTCATCCCGGCAAGCAACAAACCCATCCCGGGCGCATGCGAGATAGCCGAGACTAGACCAACGGCCAGCAGGCAGCCGAAGGCGCCCCCGGTCAGTGCCACCAGAACCGCTTCGCCGATATAAATCCGTAAGATCGATTGCCGCGTGAATCCGAGCGTTTTCAGAACCGCGACTTCGCGAGTGCGTTCGCGGATCGACATGGCCATAGTGGTCGCCGAGACCAGCAACGTCGCAAACACCACGGCGAAGCAAATACTCAGAATAAATGCTTTGACGTTCCCAATTCGATTGATGAAGGTCAATTGGAACGCCTTCTCACCCTCGGTTTTTGTGGGCTCCGGGGAGTTGCGGAACAGGTTATCTACCGCGGAGGCGACCTTGGAAACGTTCTGCGGAGAATCCACGAGAATATTAAAGGAACCGGCTTGCCCCTTGGCAAACGACACTGCCTCTTCAACATATTTCTGGTTGAAGTAAATGGAGGTGGTGGGTTGCGGCGCCGTATAAATGCCGCGAATCGTGAGCTTGAGATTCACGGGATAAATCGTTCCCTTGAGCACGATACGGTCACCGAGCTTCCAGCCATATTTTCGGGCGAGTTGGTCGTCAACGATCACCCCGGCGCGATCGCGCTGCCACGTCAATAGTTGGTCCTCTGGAATCTTAAAATCGGTGAAAATCTTCATGATTTCTTCGGGGTCGGTGCCGAAGCGGGCGAAGAAATTTTCGGGCTTGGCATCTTTGTAGATGCCTCCAAACCAGTTATTAGGGGAAACGGCCACCACTACGGGTATGGTTCGGATCTTCTCCCGGTAAAACACCGGCATGGATTGAGTGAGCGAGACGGGGTGGCGGGTGATCAATCGTTGCGCGGATTCGGCGCTGCCCTTGTCGATGTAGAAGGCGTCCCAGATGGTCATCATGAGAGTGAGCAGCAGAAGGGAGAACGCAATGCTCAATACGGTTAGGACGCTTCGCCGCTTGTTGCGAAATGCACTTTTGAACACGAAACGGGTTAGTGTCATATGTTGCTCACTTACCCATTCCTTAATACGTGAACCAATATCAGCCCGATGAAGCCGATCATGCTCCAAAAGTGCCATTGTCGTAGTTGCCGCCGATTGCTGGTTTCGACTTTCAGCGTCAAACCGAGGCCAACCTGGAGAAATAGCAGGCACAATGCCAGCGTCGCGGCCCAAATACCGGTAGCGTCGCTCCGTCCCATCACGGGTCCCATGGCAAATGAGGCATGCGTCAGAACCAGCGCCACCAGCACATAGCCCAGCCAGTAGTGGGGCCACATCCTGACCCGCAAGTTCGATGATCGTGCCGGCGACTTTTCGACAATTGCACGCGGGGGTGTGTTTCGAAATATGTATGGCAGCGCGGTTTCGATGCCCGTACCCAGCACCGCCATCCAACCCGTCACGCTAACCAGAAGGAATCGGAGCATAACCGCCTACTGCACCTGGACATATCCAGTGAGCACGACGATCTGTTCGGCATGCAGCACGTGATCGTTCGCTATCCTCGCGGTGATGTGAACCACCGCGCCTTCGCGAACGTCCGACGCTTTGCCCATTACAACGGGGGTCGCGGCATCGTACGCGATCTTGATTGTGTTGCCGGTACGCCGGTAGACCGTTTCGGTCTGTTTCTCCAGTGTGTCACCCTCGACGCTCGCGGCGGGCGCCACGGCCTTGACCTCCAGTACGAATTTCGCTTGGTCGCCCACTTTGAGCTGCGCCATAGAGGCGCCGGTCGTCTCGGCTCTCATGGTCATGGCTTTTCCCAGGCTGCGGCGCATCGCCAGAAACGAAAGCAGCGCCAGGATCACGAGGAGAAAAATCCAAAGCCGAGTCGTGCGAGAAGAATTCAGAGAAGCCGATGGCATGGTGGTTGACCCTCTGGAGTTGGTACCCCAGCCATGAGTCTGCACCCTATACCTCGGTACAAGGTCAAGCCCGGCGACAAGTTTGCTTCGGATTGGCCATTTGCAGTTCGGGAGCGAGACACTTTGTCGGCGCGAGCGTATCCAATCGCGTGATGAATGTCATCAGTTGGGCACGCATCGTCTTTAGCGTCCGCAGTTTCTGTTCGACCTGGTCCAGTCGGTGACGGGCGGCAACTGCCATCGCCTGCACCTCCCGCGCTCCTTTGTGCTTGGATGAGGAGGGCGTACTTGCGACGGAGCGATGCAGCGGAAGCAGTTGAGAGATTTCGTCCAGAGTAAAGCCCAACTCCTGCGACCGCCGTATGAAACGCAGAGTTTCCAGATCGCTTGGCCCGTAACAGCGATAGCCGGAACTGGAACGCGGAGGTGACTGGAGAATGCCCCTGCGCTCGTAGAAGCGAACGGTTTGAATGTTTACAGCGGCTTTCGCCGCCAGTTCACCGATTCTCATGCAACCATCCTCATGGGTTCACTGTGAACCCCGCAGTTCGGCACAGTCTACAGCCGTTCTGAGTGCGGTATGTGACACTGCGATTGCTCGCACTAGTTAGCTGTCTCCGTGAACGTCGCAGTCGGATGTCCCAACCCATACGGTCCCTCGGCGGTGACATGCACCGTCCCGGCAGTATTCGGCAGCGTTAGGGTCACCGAAGCGACGCCCGAGTTATTAGTGATCGCAATCACCTTTGCGCCGCTGGTAGTGCCGTTGGAGAGTGAGCCCCCGTCCGTAGTAAAGAGGACGCTCGCGCCGGTATTGGTTCCTCCCGACGAACCGGCGGACAGAGTTACTGTCAACGGGTTCGGCAGGGTCGTGCCCTTGGCTCCCGACTGGCCATCGCCCGACTTGGTCGGAAAGGTGGCTGCCGGTTTTCCCACAACAATCCACCCTCCCTGGTTCTGCGCCGCGTTGGTGTCGGTTCCGGGCACCGAGTAATGGTAGAAGCCGGGCGTGCCGCCCGCTGTCACGGTAATGGATCCGTTCTGTCCGGTCGTGATTGTGCCCTGCGTGACGGCGACTGTGATGCCGTTGTCGAACTGCGGCGCGCCGAGCGTCACCTGTCCGGAGCCCGAAACGATCTTTGGTGACAAGGTTACGGTTCCGTTTGCAGGGACCATGGTGGTGTCGGGATTCAGATCCCACTCGGCGGCCGGGACATTGGCTGTGGTTCCGGTGATGACGAGCAGCGTAGCAGTGTACGGGGCGAAGCTCATCGACGCGGACCATGCCATCGGTGACGAAGCCACAATGGTGTTCGGTGCAGACTGCGACAAAGTATAGGTCGTGACTTGAGTGGGAGTGAAGCCGTTGAACGCGAACTGCGTTTGCGCGGTATTTTGCGGATCTTTGTTCAGGAACAAGAGCGTCATCGTTGTGCCGCCCGCATTCACCGCGGCATAGCTGCTGAACAGGTTGGGACCGCCGTCATTGGTGGCGGAAACGGAAATGGGCGCGAAGCTGTGATGCTGCCCATCGTAGTTGGTGAACAGCTTGAGCGCCTGGTAGTTCGGGTTCTTTGGATCGGGAGCGGTCCAGCGTGTGGACAGGTATGCGCGTTCGCGTCCGAGAATCCCATAAGCGTCGGCATCGCCGAGCGCGCTCGAGAAGTCCGCTTCTCCGGCGAAAGTCGCGCTCCATTCCGTAATGCTGAATTTTGTGCCCGGGTACGTGGAATTCATGATGGCGCGCATACGCGGAATGCGGAACGGTTTGGAATCCATTGGTTCGATGCTGAAGCCACCGTTCTGGATATAGGTTGCTTCGCTGGTGTAAGTGGGATCCCACCAGTCGCGGTAGATCCGCACGGCCAACGCCTGTTTTTGCGCTGTCGTGAATTGCGACGTGTCAGGGCCGTCGGGATAGGCGTGGATGTCGAAAATATCCAGCGATCGGTTGCCCGCAATCGCGTCCGACCACGCTACTTCGTTCAGCCACCAGGGAAGGAAATCCACGCCACCGTGACTGGTCGTGTCGCCGCCTCCAGCCGCCGATCTCCAGTAGAAAAACCAGCAGCAACTCACCGGCCCCAGACGAATCGCGGCGGGATCCCATCCCTTCAGTGCGCGCGCCTCCGTCAAATAAATATCGCGCAGTTCCTGATAGGTCGTGGGAGCGGGATGAATGTCGATGTGCGTACCGCCCCAGATATCGATTTCGTTGTCCATGTTGTAGAAATGCGGCGCGCTGCCAAAGGCCGTCGCCAGAGCCGCTGTCCATTGATTGCGATACACGCTTCCGGGCGGGTCGCCGACGCCCGGTTGATCTAACAGCGGGAAATAGGCGTCGTTGGGATCGGCGGCGAAGTAAGTCTTGCAGTCGGACTTCTGGCCATTGCCTGCGTCGCTGTTGAAGGGATCTACTTTGCACTGCGGTTGATATTTAGCGACGGAATAACTCCAATGCCCATTCACACCATCTTCGGCGGATTTTGCCACCCACGGCAGCATGACCATGGTCATCAGCGGGGCGCTGCCGGCGGTTTTAACGTCCTGGATGAATTTGACCGAATCGCTGTCGCCAATCGCTCCAAAAAGGAAGTCCTCGAAATAGAAGTCGTTGTCGGCATTGTAGGTCCCGAGTTCCCAGTTGTAGGTGGAAGCGGCGTTGCCACCCCAGCGCACCACCGGCAAACCACTATCGGTAATCGTGGCCGCATCTTTTGGAAACGCTCCGCCATACACATAAGGCCCGATTGGATGCCGGTTAGTGAGAACGTCGACCGAGACGTGCACGTTCGTATTCGGGCCGATCGGAGTCGCAGTAACTTGGGTTGAGTTCGCGCTTTCTCCAGCTGAGTTCACCGCGGACACGACATAGAAATACGTCGTGCCGTTGGTCAACCCGGTATCGGTGGCGTTGGTCGTCGTCGGTGCGGCGACCTGCGTGTATGGCCCGCCGCTGGTGGTCGCACGCTTCACGTGATAGCTGGTCGCGCCGCTGCTAGGACTCCACGAAAGACTCACTTGCGTGTTGCCGGCGGTCGCTGTAACTCCGGACGGAGCAGGCGGAACCACGGGGCCGCCGCCACCGGAACTGCCGCCGCCGCCGCAAGACATCAAGAGCAAAAGCGACGACATCCACCACCCACCGTGCGAGCGACCTGACATTTGCATCCCCCTGGATTTGAAAAATTACGCCTAGGCCGTTTGCCACAACGCGCTGCCCTCGACAATCGTGACGTATCGATTGATAGGAAGCCTGGTGAAACGTTGCACGCGTCCGCTGGGGAGAGGCCATTTGATCTCCAGCCAGTCGACCTGAGTCTGCTTTCCCAGGCCCAGCACGACGCGCGGATCGTGCGCAGAGAGATAACTGCCGCCGCCTACTTTCATGCGGCTTTGTTTCAGATCTCCGGCTTGCCATGTAATGCGCGCACCGATGGCGTCCGTATTGCATTTCTTTCCCACTAAGCGGAGACCGAGCCAGTTATTAAGTGCTCCGATGTTATTGTGTAACACGACGGGCACGCCATCATTGACTGAGATCAGCACATCGACGGCGCCATCGTTGTCAAAATCTCCAACAGCCAAACCGCGAGCGGAGAGCGGCTGCTCAAATACCGGGCCGCTTTGCGGGCTGACGTTCTTCAGGCCAGCGCCGGTGTTGTGAAACAGCAGCAGCGCTTCGCGGTACGAGACTGAGGAGTTCAACGCTCCAATCAGGTCGTCGGGATGGCCGTTGGCCAGGAAGAGGTCGAGGTTGCCGTCATTGTCGTAATCGAAAAACTTCAGTCCCCACCCGCTCATCAATCGCGTAGCAGCGCCGATATCGGAGTGCGGTCCCTGATCGTCGAAAGTCCCGTCGCGATTATTGCGATAGAGAGAATAGACCTCCTGGTCGATGTTGGCGACAAAGAGGTCCATCCAGCCGTCCTGATTGAAGTCGGCGGAATCGACGCCCATACCGGAGCGGGCCTTGCCTTCGGCGCTGAGCGCGACTCCGGCGTTCAGCCCGACCTCATCGAAGTGCCGACCGTCACGATTGACAAACAGAAAATTTGGCGCGGTGTCGTTGGAAACAAATAGATCCATGCGCCCGTCATTGTTGATGTCGGTGGCAACGGCGCTCCACGCCTTTCCCAGACCGCCGGCAATGCCGGACTCTTTGCTCACGTCGGAAAATGTGCCGTCTCCGTTATTGTGAAAGAGCCAGCTTGGCGTGGGATTGTACAGCCGAGGCACGCAATATTCTGGGACGCCAGTATGGTTACAGGGCTGTTGCTTTGCCTGGCTGTAGTGCGCGAAACGGCAGACAAACAGGTCAAGGCGGCCGTCGTTATCGTAGTCGAACCAGACGGCGCTCGAAGCCCATCCGGGAGCGGCTACGCCAGCCTTTTCAGTGACGTCGGTAAAGGTACCATCACGGTTGTTGCGATAGAGAATGCTGCGGCCGTACTGCGTCACATAGAGATCGGGAAAGCCGTCACCGTTATAGTCGCCGACTGCGACTCCCTGACCGTAACCCCCTCCCGGTACGCTGGCTTTCTCGGTTACATCGGTAAAGGTTCCGTCGCGGTTGTTACGGTACAGAGCATTGCGCAGAGGAGTGACTGGGTGAAAGAAATCGCAAGGCCCGCTATTTACCAGATAGATATCCATCCAACCATCGTTGTCATAGTCAAGGAAGGCACAGCCCGCACCGGTAGTCTCGGGCAGATATTTTGCCAGAGACTTACCCGCTGTGTGAGTCCATGTAATTCCGCTCTTACTCGCCACCACCTGAGAAAAAGGGTAGACCGGCGGAACGTTACCGGCCGCCGCCGCGCACAATTGCGAAACCTCGCCCAACGCCACCGTACTTAGCAGGATGCGCAGAAAGTCCCGGCGATGAAGGCTCCATTCCAGCTGGGAAGCCATAACTAATTCTTCTTGCGTTGCTTGTAACCCGTCTCAATCGTGCCGCCAATGTACTGGATCATGGTCTTTGCCGGGCCCACAAACTGCCCATTCGGTGCCAGCTCCAGATACTTGTTCAATACTTCCGCCGTGCCTGGGGGAGCGGTAATTTTACCTTTCTCGTCGGCGGTTGCTTTGGCCACCAGGCTGGAGCCCTTTTGGAAGTATGCATCCGGCTTTGAGGGATCGGCGGCGATGGACTTGTCGAAAGCCGCGATGGCCTCGTCCGTTCTACCGGCGTTCATCAGGATGGCTCCCAAATTGTAGTTATATTGCGCGGTGCCGCTGGGGTCTAACTGGATAGCCTGGTTGTAGGACTGGACTGCGTCGTCAAGCTTGCCGGACTTAGCCTGCGCGTGCGCCAGATTATTGTAGTAACCGGCCAGGTCCAGATTCGGAGGCGGCGCTTTGGGGTCTTTCGGTTTCTTCTCCAGGAGATCGATAGCTTTTTGGTAGTCGTTGACGGCCTCAGTGTAACGCTTCTTTCTTTCGTCGCTGTCAGTCTGTTTGGGCGCTGATGCCAAATTCACGCCTCCCAATTTTGCCCAGATCAAATCATGGCTGGGGTCGACTTCATTGGCTGCCGTCAGACCCTTAATTGCCGCATCGAAATCGCCGGCCTGGAGCGCCTGATTTGCGGCCAGCAGTGCGTCGTTCAGCGCTTTCACGGCGGCGGTTTGTTTCGCCTGCGCGCCCTGCGATTCTTTGAGCTGATCGGGAGTCATCCCCTTTTGTTGTGCGGCTTGCTCCTGCTCGTGCTGAAGATCTAGATCCACCTGTTTCTCATTGGTGCCAATTACAACTCCATCGAGGTGGAAGACCTCCTGACCGTCCTGGACGAGGCTGACGTTGTAGCGCCCGAGCATAATTCCGAGCGAAGAATACTCGCCGCTGTTGTCGGTCTTGAGTTTGTAGACGCGGGCCGACCCAACGGCATGGAACTCGACGACCGCGCCGGCGATCGGTTTACCCTGCTTATCTTTGCAGACCCCCTTGACCGAACCAAACTGAGCGAATGCTGGCGATGCACACAACCCTGCCGCTACCGCCAAAAGCACAACGAATCGCTTCTTCATTTCAGCCTCCCGCGATCGACGATGACGCGGATCGAGATAGTACGGATCGACAATGACAATCAGAAAAAAGGCAAGCCATGGTTGTAAGTCAGTCCGGCTCGATCTCCGGCAAAGAGCGGACTTCAGCCCGCGGCCTTTCCGGCGGTACGGGTACCGGCAAGGGAATTTCCAGCGTTCCGATGTGGTTGCTGGTCCCATCCTCCACGCCCAGTCGCAGCGCAACCGCTTCGACCGGCACATCGAGTTCCTGGTGCAGCCGGAAACCTCCCGCCATTACATCCTTGTAATTCGCCGGCTTAAGATCGCTGGAGGCCGTATTGGCCAAGCTGGCCACTAGCCGGCCGTCGTCATTGAACGCAGTAACCATGAAATCCACTACGCCGTGATAGAGTCCTGCAGCAGTTGGATTGAAAAGCAAATGCACGGGGTCGACTGCGTAGTCGATGCCATAGTGTTGCAACTCCACCGGACCCGCCGGACCATTTTTCTTCTTAGGCGGCTTGGCCGCCATCCCGGCGGTAACGGCGTCCACTTTTCTCGGTTTGCCGATCGGGATTACTCGCACTGCGAAGACAATCTGGTGCGATTGCGGCGATCCCTGCTGCATGGCGGCAACGCCGATTCTGCGCGCGGGATCGTTAGTTTCCTTGAGCGGCGCATTCGGATCCAGTGCGTAGTAACCCTGGCGGTACGTCAGGTGACATCCCTTCTGATCCAGCGCCACCTTGATCTTTCTGAATCCGCCGTCGTATTTCCGGTTGCTGGGAGTATAGGAAAGACTGTAGTAGTGGGCGCCCTGATCGGTCGCTGCCTCGATTGCGTCCTCAATCCCATTCGTGCTGTAGAACGCCTTGCCGCCGGTATCGGCGGCAACCTGGTCCATAGTTGTTTCCTCGGCGGCTTCCGCTTCCCGGAACTGTCGGGTTTCATCATCCATGCGCGACGGCATCGCGAGGGAAGTCGCCGTATTGGCCAAAGCCGGATTCCCTCCTCCCGGACCGATAGGGGCCAGAGAACCCGCGACTTGCGGCGGCCGATACTCTCCGTTATTAGCGGCACTGAACATGGGTTGAGTATTGGCGCCCTTTACGCTTACCGGATAGACGGCGATATGTGCCTCGGCCAGCAGGTTGGTCGTTTTCTTCACATCCCCGGTGTAGTTACGCATCACTCCCGTCTGCTCCGACAGTTCGGGATTCGGAAAGATGTTAATTGGGAACGAACCGGAAAGCCAAATCACGTTTTTGCGGCCAGGAATCCCGGAGAGGTATCGCGACAGCTGGGCAAATGCGTCGAGTGTGAATCGCATCCGCATGTCCGTATTGTGCGCCGCCTGCTCGTCTTGTTGCTGTTGCAAGAGCTGCTCTGTAAACTTCGCACTCGCATCCAGCAAACTCAGATCCTTTCGGAGTTGGACCCCTCGCGCGAGTCCGGTATCGCCCTGCCACGGATTGGATTTCACTCCCCCTTTTTTTCCATTCACGGCCGCGATCAGCAGGTTCTCCTCTTGAGTAAAGCCCTGGATCAATCGAAGATTTGATCCCAGGGTACAAAGAGCAACAGGTCCGCTCGTGTGCTTGCTCTTCAAAAACTTGATCAGTTGTTCGCGGGCGTAAGCCTGGTCCGGGACGGGGGTGTTGAGTAAATCGAGTAAGATGAGTGTCGCTGAACGGTTATCCGCCGCGGACTTTGAGTTATTGGTGAACACATTAAGCGGCAACTTGGGAGGGGCCTCTGGAGTCGCGGCCGGAGCAAATGGAGCTGGGGTCGCTGAAGCTGGCACAGGCCGTGCAGAGGCTTCGCTGTCCGCTTCCTCGAAATTTGAAAGGTTCTGAGCTCTGCCATCCTCGGCAACCCGGAAGTCCTCGGCACGCAGTCCTTTCACCGGCTTCCCCTTCGGATCGGTAACCACCACGTCCACGACGACAATGCGGCTGCTGGATTTAAAGGTGATTAACGACGGGTCTACATTCTTGTCGCTTTTGACGTCAGGGGTGAGGACAGGCTGCGCTTCGGGCGTGGGCGAGAGATCCGCTTTGACGGGATCCGATTTCTTCTCTTCGGCTGTCCGAGCTGCATCGGCAGGATCCGACGCTGGCAGCGCCTCCGCGGCTCCGAAGGCAGGATCCTCCTCGTCAGAGGCCACATGGATTTCCGATCCTGAAGATGCCATGTACAGGCCGGGCACGTCCGAATTCACCGCCGAGCTCCTGGCTCGATCCTCTTCGGACATCGCAGGCAGATCGTATAACTTTAACGTCGAGTCGTTTAGGACTATCAGGCGCGTTCCATCGGGAGAGAGCGAGAAATTTTGCGCGGTCAAGACCACCGGACTGACCTTCACCGAAAGCACGGCCGTCCCGTTGGCGGTGTCGAAAACTTGAATGCCCTGCTCGAGTCCGTGATCGGCGTCGTCGCTGTTCTCGTCGCTTCCCGTCGTCGGGGTAGCCGGAGGCTGGACACGCATCAGCGTGCTGACGGCGAACCGGCTGCCGTCTTCACTGTGACCGATTTTGGGAACATACCGAGCCACACTCCAGTGCTGACGCCAGATATGATGTCCCGTCACAGTAAATGCGCTGACGGTGTAATCGCGGCCGGCAGGGGAGCAGCGCCCAATCAAAAGCGTGCTGGTGCTAGAGTAAAAGACGTCGGGAATGCAGCGGGATCTTACACGGGCAATATTCTCACGCTGACGTGAGTTGGGACCGAACCGGATAAGCCACACTTTGCCGGAGATATTGTGACTCACATCTGCAAAACCACTGCTTGTCCCCTCCAGGGTAACGATCCCTTCCGATCTGATCGTTCGCTGCACCGACAAAGTAGCAACGTCGAGGAAATCGATCTTCACTCGCTGCTGAGGCTTCGCCGCGTCGGACTTGGACTTCTTGGAGGGTGCGTCATCGGCTGTTTCCGCGATGATTTGCTTTCCATCCGGCGTAACCGTTAGCCATAGAAACTCCTTCGGCGACGTCATGAGCGTTTTTTCCTGGAAGCTGGAATCGACGATGTACAGCGTATTCAGCTTGCGCAGCAGGAAACGCCCCGATCCCAGCGTCCACAAGTAGCGTTTGCCGTCGTGCAGGTACCAATCCGTCTCCTTTACGATTTTTCCGCTCGGCACTTCCAGGATGGCGGCATGCATCAGTCGATCCTGATGACTAGGCGGGCAGTCCGGAAGTCGCTGGAGCAATTTCTTGGCGTTGAAAGTAACCAGGACGTGAGTGCGATCCACAAAATCCAAAGACAGATTCGCCTGACTCGCTAACCGAGCCATGCCCGCAAAACCCCGGTAGCCGATCGACGCCAGATCAATCTGCGCCGTTGGCATCGCGGCAGGCGGAATCTCCGGAGCGCTATTCTGCGCGAGAGCTGCCGAGGAGAAAACCAAAATTAAAAAGCAGGCGAGCTCTGCGGTGACCGGGCACTTCGAGAACGGTCGTCGTGATCCGGAGCGCCGTAAACGATTACGGTTAATGGGCGAGTTAAGCGCTACTTCCCACATATAAGCCCTTGAGATTGTCCGATTGTACCAACCGTGGCGCGCTGGTATTCCGCTCCGGACGCTCCGTCAGACGGCATTGTACATCGAGTCACGTACATCGAACCGTTGCATTCCAAGCCCGGATTCATCGCCAACCGGCTACTCTTGACTTCCCGTGGCGATTGCTTCAATCATCCTGGGTAGTGTCCTTGGGAGAATTGTGTCGCTGATCACCGCTTCTTTTACCGCGAACAGCCGAGCCGGAGTCTTCTGGGCGGGTAGCGTGCTCTTCTCATTATTGGCTGTGCCGCCTGCCATCGCGCAAAGTCCGCCAACCGAGCCGGGCCACCAAGATGCTTTGCAGCAGCATTATGAAGCGGCGGGGAAGTACGAGGCGGCGGGCGATGAGGAGCATGCAACGGCTGAGCACCGCGCGTTTTTAGCAGAAGCCCTGCATCGCGTTGCCAATGGCAAAGCCCAAATGGTTGAGTTCGAGGCCGCGTTCTTGCTCTTTGATCAGGCTTTGATTTTCTCACCGCAGGATTCCAACGTTCTTCTCGACTACGCAGCCGCGAGCCTGAGCGCGGACAAATTGTCGAAGGCCAAAGCTCTGGCCGAGAAAGCGGCAGATCTGGCACCGCAGGACGCGCGCGTGCATCTTCTCCTGGGCCGCATTCTGTTTCACCTCGAAGATTACCCCGGGGCGAAGGCGCAACTGGAAATGGCCCTCGCCGGAAATCCCGACTTCGAGACTGGATATCTGTTGGGCCGAACCGATCTGTTGCTGAAGGATGAGAAATCTGCCCGGGTACTGTTCGACGAAATGATAGCCGGGCTGGGAGACAACGCCCTTATCCATATTTATTTTGGGCGAGCTTACAGCGCGAACGACTACCCGGACCAGGCAATGGCGGAATTTCAGAAAGCTATCGCCAAAGACCCCCTGGTATCTGGCGCGCATTACTATCTCGGACTCGCCTACTTACGCCACAACGAGGAAGCAGGTTACTCCAAAGCCATTCCGGAGTTTCGCGCCGAGCTGAAGAACAATCCCGACGATTTTTCCAGTCATTACATGCTGGGATATATCGCCTTGCAGCAGCGCGATCTGCCGGAGGCGGAAGTCGAGTTGACTCGCGCGATCGCTTTGAAACCGCAGGACCCGAATTCACTGCTTCACCTGGCCAAGGTTTACGGGGACACTGACCGCTTAGCGGAATCCGAAGCAACCCTGCGCAAAGCGATTGCGGTAGCAGATCCCTCGCCGGATGATCGAGCGGGAATCAGCCGTGCCCACTATATGCTTGGGCAGTTGCTCCAAAGAACCGGACGACAGGAGGAGGGGCAAAAGGAACTACGAACCTTCGCGGAGATGGAACGGCAACTGCGCGAGAGCCTGGGGGTCAACGCCGAAGCCAGAAACATCGGCGCCGGCAGCCTGGCACGAAACGAAACCCAGGCGGAGGGCAAAAGCTCGAAGCGCTCCTCGCCAGAGGAAGTAAAGCAATTCGAAGCATTTGTGAATCGACTCAGTCCCGCGGTTGCGAGCGCCTACAACAGTCTTGGAGCAGCGGCCGCCGCGCACCAGGATTTCGCCAATTCGATCGCATACTTTCGGAAAGCAAACGATTGGGATTCTTCTCTCGAGGGCGTGGACCGCAACTTGGGAGTGGCTGCCTTTTATGCCGGTCGGTATGACCAGGCGGTGCAGTCCCTGGGACATTTTCTTCAGAGTCATCCCATGGACACGCTTGCCCGTTCAACGCTGGCGTTGAGTTTTTTTCAGTGGGGAAACTTTGCCCAGGTAATCGAAACCTTGCAACCCGCGCCGGCGATTGCCGACGAAGATCCGAAGGTCTCGTTCGCCTACGCGGTTGCGCTCGTCAAAACCGGCCAATACACCGCCGGGATCGAACGTCTCAAAACTCTCGATAAGACCATCCCCAATTCTCCACAGATCCGTGCTGCTCTTGATGAAGCGCTGGCGGCGTCGGGCGCGGACGCAGCGAAGAAACAGAACGCACACTAGTGGTCTGGAGCAAGCCGAGGTCCGTCACCGTCGACCGTGAACGGTGTCTTCTGTTGGATTCCCTTATCTTCAACTACCGTGTAGATGAAGTCAGCGGACAAATCGTGCAGAACATCCTTCCGACCGCTGGGCCAGGAGATTTCGACCGTATTCATCTTGGTTTGCGCTCCGAGGCCAAAATGCAGACGAAGATCGTTCTGCGAGAGATAACTCGACCCGCTGCGGACTTCCTTAAACTGCACTAAATCTCCTGCCATCACTTTCACCCGCGCGCCAATCGCCGCCTTATTACTCCGAGTTCCTATCAACTGGAACAAAACGGAATGATTTGAGCTCTGAGTACGATTGATGAGCAAGGTCGGCGGCTCGCCCAGATTTAGCAGGAGAACGTCGATCTTACCATCGTTGTTCACGTCTCCGAATGCCGCGCCTCGTCGGGAGTGAAGCGGAAGGTCGTTCAATCCGGAGAGAGCGGTGATATTGGTAAACGTGCGGTTCCGGTTATTACGAAGAAGCAGCAGTTGCTGGCGGTACGGTACGCCTCCTTTCACCGACTCCATTTGTGGATAAGCATGACCATTCGCCATGAAAATGTCATCCCACCCATCGTTGTCCGCATCCGCAAACGCTGTGCCCCAGCCAACGTAAGGCAAAGTTGGCTGGAGCAAACCGGCGCTCGAACTGATTTCAGCAAACCCCTGGTCATTGCGATTCCAATAGAGGTCGGCGCCTTCCTGAGTAAAGTTGGTTACGACAATACTCAGATGTCCTTCATGGTTGAAATCGTCCAAATCCACGCCCATGGACGCTTGCATGCGACCTTCGCTGTTCAGCGCGGTTCCCAAAAACAACCCGACCTCCTCGAACGTTCCATCATGCTTATTGTGGTAGAGGTAGTTTGGTCCCGCGTCATTGGACACGTAGAGGTCAGGCCAGCCGTCGTTGTCGTAGTCGGCCCACACGCCTTGCATGCCGAAGTAGTGATTGGGATCTTCCACTCCAGTTTTTTTCGAGACGTCTTCAAACGTCCCGTCGCCGCGATTGTGGAACAGGAAGTCCGACTCGCCCTGCAAGCCGTCCGGACCGCACAGCACTCTAACAGCCAGGTAGTTGCAAGGCGCGCCATTGCTGTGTGTGTCGGGCAAGGCATTCATGTCTTCGTGGACGTAGCGCGGCACGAACAGATCCACGAAGCCGTCGCGGTCGTAGTCGCCCCATGCCGCGCCGGTGCTAAATCCGCCTACTTTTACTCCTGCCTTTTCCGTGACGTTTTCAAACTTGCAGTTACCCAGATTGCGATAGAGAACATTGCCGCCGTAACCGGTGACGTAAAGATCTTGCCAGCCATCGTTGTCGAAATCCGCGACAGCTACACCCATGCCCCAGCCTTTGCGGGTCAGGCCAGCGGCCTTTGTGATGTCGGTGAATTTGAGATTGGCGTCCTGATGATAGAGCGTGACCATGGCATCGCCTCCCTGCCTGTAACGTTCCACGGAGGATCCCCCGGCGATCACGATGTCGAGCTTGCCGTCGTTGTCGCAGTCGATGAAGCCGCCGCCGCCGCTGGTCGACTCGATGATATAGAGCTCATCGGGAGAGGTGATGTGCGAGACAGTGAGTCCAGCGGGGGCGGTGACGTCTTCGAAGCGGGGGACGGACGGTACCGAAGAAACTTGGGCTACGCACAGAGCCGATACCAGGACAACGCAGATGCGTACCCACATCTTGGCGAAAAGTTTAGCACGATGCCGTTTGCGGTCTGCGTGCTTCGTTTATTGACATCCATACCGATCGTCCCCGACTATTGAACCGGATTGGACAGACCATGAAATCCGAGAAGTCCTGGGGTTTGGCACTGCTGGCTTGTATTTTCTGCCTGCCGCTCTGCGCTCAATCCTCCGCGTCTTCTTCAAACCCAACTTCGACTCAGACTCCCCTGCGCATCCTCGTTGTAGATTCCCTCGCGAAGGCACAGCAGATCGTTGAGCGGCTGAAAAGGGGTGAAGACTTTGCCGTCCTTGCCAAAGAGAAATCCTCAGACGCCACGGCCGAGTCGGGTGGATACATGGGAACGATCGACCCATCGATGTTGCGAGCTGAACTCAAAGAAGCTCTGACGGGTGTGGCACCGGGCCAGGTCTCGCCGATTGTCCACATTCCCGAGGGTTACGCCATCCTGAAAGTGCTACCGCCGGACTCGGTGGTGCAAATGGAAAACTCCAACCGCAATCGGCTCGCGGCTGTGTCCGCTCTCGGGAGCGTCAAGTACACGCCCAACGTTTCTGGAATCGGCGAGGCTGAATCTGCTTTGTTCCGTTCGGCCAAGCCGCCGGGATGGGATCAGGATCTCAAAATGGTTTGCGAGTCGAGAAAGCAGACGCTGGCGAACGCCACCCGACGGCTCGAAGATCTCCTGGCCCCCTCGAACTCGGCGGCGCTGGCCGGTCAAGCGCCCCTCGACGTGAGCCAGGAATACTACGCGCTCGGTGAACTCTACGCGTACCCGGGAAAAATGGCGGACGCGATCGCGCAGTACCTCAAGGCGTACCAGGTCGCCACCGCTCAAGTGCCAGCGGCAGTTCCCCAGTTTGAAGAAGAACTCGGCATCGCTTATCTCCACAAAGCGGAGATGGACAACGACATTTACAAGGCTCCCGGCGACCGCTGCATTTTTCCGCCGCATCCCAGCGCCGTGTTTGCAAAAACGGAGGACTCCAGGCAAGCTATCCAGTACTTCGAGAAATTTTTGGAGAAAGTTCCGGACGACCTAACGGCACGATGGCTATTGAATTATGCCTACATGACCGTGGGCGGCTATCCCGCGGGCGTTCCGCAGAAATACCTGATTTCTCCTTCCGCATTCGAATCCAAGGAGGATGCTCCGCACTTCGTCGATGTTGCGCCCGTGGCCGGATTGAACCTGATGTCGATGGCCGGCGGAATTATCGTTGACGACTTTGAAGGCACCGGCTTGCTCGATGTTGTGACCTCCAGCATGAACATGTGTGAGCATCTGCATTACTTCCGCAACAATGGAGACGGCAACTTCACCGACCGCAGTGAGCAAGCCGGACTGACCGACCAGTTAGGCGGGCTCAATATGATCCAGACCGATTACAACAACGACGGATGTACGGACATTCTTGTAATTCGCGGAGGATGGGAAGTTCCCATACGTAAGTCGCTACTGCGAAACAATTGCAACGGTACTTTCACCGATGTGACGCGCGCTGCCGGCCTGGCTGAAAAGTCGACAGCCACGCAAACCGCGGTCTGGGCGGACATCAACAACGACGGATGGCTCGATCTGTTTGTCGGCAGCGAAAGCGGGGCGCCCCAACTCTTTCTGAACAATGGCGACGGGACGTTCAAGGATATTTCCCATTCCGCTGGGATCGACCGCGCGGCATTCACCAAGGCGGTAGTGGCAGCCGATTACGACAACGATGGCTATCCGGACTTTTATCTTTCCAACTATGCCGGCAACAATTTTCTTTACCACAACAACCATGACAACACCTTCACCGACGTTGCTGAGCAAGCGGGAGTCCAGGGACCGTGGATCAGTTTTCCCAGCTGGTTTTTCGATTATGACAACGACGGTTGGCCCGACCTGCTGGTGAACAGTTATTTCATTTCGGTAGATGAGAGCGTCCGCACCTACCTGGGTCTCCCTCATAACGCCTTGCCCACGAAGCTCTACCGCAATCTCGGAAATGGGACATTCAAGGATGTGACGGTGGAAGTAGGTCTCGACAAAGTCCTGATGCCGATGGGCGCGAATTTTGGCGACATCGATAACGACGGGTTCCTCGACATCTACCTCGGAAACGGGAACCCCAACTACGCCTCGTTGATTCCGCATGTGATGCTGCGAAACCACGATGGAAAATATTTCGCGGACGTCACGGCAGCTTCCGGTACGGGAGAACTGCACAAGGGTCATGGAGTAGCTTTTGCGGACATTGATCGCGATGGCGATGAGGACATCATCACAGTCACTGGAGGCGCTGTCCCCGGCGATGCCCATGCGTTGCGGCTGTTCGAGAATACAGGCAATGCCAGTGGCAACATGAATGACTGGATTAATCTGAAGCTCGTAGGAGTAAAGAGCAACCGCGCAGCAATCGGAGCGCGCATCAAAGTTACGGTCGAAAACGAAGGCCGAGGCGAGCGCTCAATCTATCGCACGGTCGGCAGCGGAGGCTCCTTCGGCGCTTCACCCTTCGAGCAGCACATCGGGTTGGGTAAGTCGGCGCGCATTGTGAACATCGAAATCTGGTGGCCAGCCAGCGACACGCGGCAGACTTTTTCAAATTTCGCCAAGAACCAATTCCTTGAGATCAAAGAACTCGCTGGTAATTACACGAAGCTCGACCGTAGATCGTTCCGACTTGGAGGGGCGAAGGGGCAAGTTGCAGGCACGCCGAAGCAGACAGCCGAAAATCCGGAGAGTACAAAATGATTCGGATTTGCAGGACAGCACACGGCACATTCCTGGCGATAGTCGTTTTCTCCGCCATGATTGCCTCGGCCGAACAGCGGTATCCGGTGAAAGGGCTTGTGGTGAAAGTCGACCAGTCGCATCGCACCGTGGTTGTGTCCTGCCAGAGTATCCCCGGCGTCATGGAAGCCATGACCATGCCTTTCACTGTGCGGAATGCGAAAGAGATGGACGGTTTGATCCCGGGCACGATGATCGATTTCACACTAGTGGTAGAAACAAATTCCAGTTACGCCGAAGGGATCCACGTACACACTTACCAGGGGCTGGAGCCGGATCCACTGACGGCGCGCCGGTTGAAGCTCCTCCACCAGGCCACTGATCCATCGGCGGCGAAGCCACTAAACGCCGGAGAGCGAGTGCCCAACTTCACCTTGACCGACCAGAATCGGAGGTCCGTAACATTTTCAACGTTTGCGGGTAAGGTTGTTGCGCTGAACTTTATCTACACGCGCTGCAGCTTGCCAAATTTTTGTTTTCGCACTACGAACAACTTCGGCAATGTCCAAAAGCGTTTTAAGGACCGCCTTGGGCGCGACCTGATTCTGCTGACCGTTACCTTCGATCCCGAACACGACCAGCCCGAAGTCCTGGCCAAATACGCTGAAACCTGGAAAGCAGATCCTAAGACATGGCACTTCCTTACCGGGTCCGCACCCGATGTGCGGCGCGTCTGCGACGCCTTTGGAGTAGATTTCTTTCGGGATGAGGGCTCTATGAACCACTCTCTTCATACCGCCGTCATCGACCGAAAGGGAAGGCTGGTCGCGAATCTCGAAGGGAATGAAGCTACTGCGGAACAGCTCGGAGACTTAATCGGGACCGTACTGAACGGGACAGCAAAGAGCAACGCCTCACGATCTTCTCAATAATAATTCCGTCAGTGGCCGGCCTGAGTCTTATCCGCAATCGACAGCGGAACATCAAGCGTGCCGATTTTTCCGTTCCCGTAGTCCATCGCACCTAGTCGCAGAGTGTAATTTCCCGGTTTCATCTCCAATTCAATGTGAGCCGGAAGGCCATTCTTCAGGATCGCGTCATAGGTCTCCGGCTTAAGCGAGAGGTCGTGGGTCTCGGAGGCGTTTGCCGACGAACGATTATCTTTGTCCCACGCGACCGCCACAAATTCGACTTTTCCTCGCTTCTTCTGATCGGGAGCATCGGTAAACGCCAGGTCGGGCGCATAGACTCCGTAGTCAATTCGTACTTTCGGATTTTTCTCGTCCGGGGGCAGGACTTGAACCCGGAGCAGCAGCATGGTGGACACTGGAGCGCTGGGCTGCATCGAAGCGATGAGCCGGTTTTTGGATTCCTGTTCCGGGCTAGGCTCGTCGGAAGTAGCGAAGTACCCTCTGCGGTAATCCGCTTTTAGGCCAGAGCGGACGAACTTGATATCGATGCGTCGAAATTTCGCATCCCATTTATGGTTGTTCGGAACGTAGGCCAACGTGTAGTACGTCGATCCGCGTTCGATGCTCTGTCGCATTGCCAACTTCAGATCGTTGGTATTGAAAAAAGCCTCGCCGCCAGTCTGCTGGGCGATATCGTTCATGGTGTCGTGCACGCTCTGTAGTTCAAGCTCCTGGCTGCTGACTGCATCGCCATACCGGCTTTTCCCGTTGCTGTAGCCGATCATGTTGACCCCGGAGGTCGTCACCGACGCTCCAGTCGTCTTGAGCCCGCGAATATCGACTGGGTACACCGAAATCTGCCCGGAAGACAGCAGTCCCGAGGTTTGCCTTACCAGATCTATATTGCTTTGAAAATTGCGGGTCGAATCCGGTGAATCCGGAGTCACCCCGAAACTCACCGGGAAGCCCTCCGACAGCCACAACACATTCTTTCTTCCCGGATATCCGGAAAGGGCGCGCGCCAGTTTGGCAAATGCATCCAGGGTGAGTTGGGCGCGAGCTTGGCTGCGCACCACCTGTTCGTCATGCATGAACTCCCGCATCAGATCGAAAGCCGACGGCGGCGCCAAGCCCACTCCGGGCCGGTTCGTGAGACCGCTGCTGCTGGCATCGGTGCCCTCATGCGCCGGCCCCGCGGACAATTGTTCCGACTCGGTTGTCTGAGCCTCAATAGACTGCTTCTCTTCGGTGGTATCGAGCAGCGCGGACCGCCCGGGCAGCACCTTGTTTGCGGCTGCGATCAGCAGATCGGATTCAGTGGTGAATCCAGAGATCATGTGCAGCGTTTCGTTGAGTTGGAAAAGCGCAACTTGCTGTCCGCGGGGCAGTGTTTTCAGAAACTGAATCATTTGCGCCCGCGCGTAGAGCTGATCGTCGGTCGGCGTATTCAGCACATCGAACAGAACAACATTCACCGAGCTGCCCGTGGGCTTGGTGGGGAAATTCGTGTACTGGTTGGGAGGAAGATCAATTTTCGGAACCACCTTCGGTTGAACCGGTGGCGTGCGTAACTCGAAAAACTGGATCTGTTGCGGCTTTCCGTCCTCGAGTACAGTGCAGTCGGATTTTGTCAGTCCCGTAACTGGCTGTCCATGATTGTCGGTGACCACGACATCGACCACCACCAGCCGAGTCTCGGCATGAAACACCGGCGTGGATGCGGCCTCCTGCGCAGAAGCGGGCTGACCGTTGGCTTTGGAGCCGGAATTGGAACTCGAATTCGAAGCGGGCGTTTGCGCTCCAGAGAGCGCGCAAAACGGAATCAGGAACGCCAGCGTGGCGCGGGCAACGGACAAACGATTCATCGATTCACTCCCTACCGCAGACACATTGGCGCCACGGTTACGTTTCCCACTCTGTTGTAACCGGAAGCCCAGCGAGTTTGCAAGGTTCGCCGACTGGCTCACGAAAGCAGTCTCATTTTTTGTAGCTCAAGGTTTGGTAGGGTTTGGATTGCTTTGCGCCGGTATTTTCTGGAGCGCCTGACGGGCTTGCTCCTGGCTCCGTCTCACTAAATCGCTGCGCGGACCGGTGGGTTCAAGCTTGAGGAAAGTGTCGAAATCCTTGATGACGCCGGCGTAGTTGTGTTGCTGGATGTGAATGTTCCCCAGCACCAGGAAGATCTCGGCGTTGTCGGGTTTCAGTTCGCTGGCTTTGGTGGCGCAGATTTCGGCTTCGGGAGCGCGTTTCAGTCCTGCCAAGGCGCGCGCCAACGAGAGATAACTGCGCCACGAGGTTTCTTCGAGCCGGATCCCGTCGCGTGCGATGGGTTCGGCTTCGGCAAAGCGATTCTGGTCGTCCAGCATTTCCGAAAGCAGAAATATCGCGTCGGGGTACTGGTTGGAACTGAGGCTCATCGATTTGCGCAGCGCCTGTTCGGCGTCGGCAGTCTGGCCAAGATGATAGTAAGCAATCCCCATCTCGGCATAGGCTTCGTAGTAGGTGGGAAAGGAGTCGATCGCCCGTCGGAACTGAACGAGTGCGCGGTTGTAGTCGGGTTTCGCGGTCGTCAGTAGCTTCACTCCCTTGATAAAAGCTTCGCGAGCTTTGTCCGGCGCGCTGAGTTGATGAGTCGAGACCGCGAGATCTTCGAAGGCGCGCGACTCCTTCTCAGGCCGCAGGCTTACGATGACGTTCGCCAGAGGAGTGCCGCCCAGCATCACCGCAACACTGGCAGGTTGGTAACCCTTCTGGTTCACTTCAATGCGATAGTCTCCGGACAAAACTTCACTGAACTGGAATTCCCCCGCGGTGCCGGAAACCACGCTCGGCGCGACATTGGCGCCCCCGCTGCCCCGCGTCAGCGTAACCGTAACCGCTTTCAAGGATTGATGGCTCTCATCGTCGCGGACAAACCCACTAATGTACAAGGACTGGATACCGGTACTGCGACTCGAGGTTTGGCAGACCGCCCGACTGGGAAGCAGAAGTTCAATGACAATGACAGTGACAGTGACAATGACTACGACAATTGGGACGTAAGCGAGCCGATTCCGCAAATCCATGACACGTGCCAACGCGCAGCATCTTAACACCGGCCACACAGAAAATCGCTATTCTTCCGTGACTCTTTGGTTGCGATTACCGAACGATTCAATGAAACGATTCAATAAATGGAACGGGAAGCGGCACAAACTGGCCGTAATCGTTCACGTCAGCATAGTCATGTATGGGAATCCATACTTTTTGGAACCGAATGGTCGATTATCCCTCAGAAAATCGTCATTCTCCCGTAATATTCGCTTGACACTCGTCCTAAAACAGCGATACAACTAGTGCCGGTTTACGTAATCGTTTACGTTCGTTCAGTCCTGTGTGGGGGACGAATTTGTTCTGGGCGGCGTGTTCGCGCCGGTCCAGCGCTGACATGCCGGGGAGGCGAATTTCAATGACATCCAATTTTGCTGTGCCATTTCTAAAGAAGGTGGGAGCACTCGCGAGCCTAGCGACGCTGCTGCTCCTTTCATCCGCGCTCTATGCTCAGTCGACGGGAACGGTCACCGGCACGGTTGTCGACCAGACCGGCGCCGTGGTGCCAAAAGCTAAAGTCACCATGATCGATCAGGCCACGAAGGGCAAGCGCGACACGGTCAGCAATGACGTGGGCTATTTTTCGTTTGGCACTGTGAACCCCGGGACCTACGACTTCAAGGTGACCGCTTCCGGCTTTAAGTCGTGGCAACAGACAGGACTCGCCGTGCGACCGGGCGACGTCCGCAATGTCTCAGGCATCGCTCTCGAGATTGGCAAGCAGGATGAGACGATCACGGTGGAAGCGGTGGCGGGTGAAATCGCCCCGGTGGACTCCGGCGAAAAGAGCTCAGTGCTTACCGCCAAGCAGATCAGCAACCTCACGCTGGAAGGCCGCGACGCCACCGAGTTGGTGCGCACCCTGCCCGGCTTCTCCGTGTTCAGAGGCGGCGGCGTTCAAAACGACGCTCAGGACTTTACAACTATTTCACCTACCGGCGGAGCGGTGGGACAGGGTTACTCTGCCAACGGCAACCCCTACCGCGGCGGCACAGACCTTACTTCCGATGGCGCACACATCATTGATGCCGGCTGTAACTGTGGGGCCACTCAGACGGTGAACGGAGACATGGTTTCGGAAGTCAAGGTGCAAACCTCGAACTTCGGAGCGGACAGCGCCAAGGGTCCGGTGGTCGTCAATGCGATCGGCAAGTCCGGCACCACCGAATACCACGGTGAGGCCTACCTCCATGTCCGCGATTCGTCGTTGAATTCCATAGACTACAATCTCAAGACGCAGTTACAGAGCAACCCCAATCTCAAGCCATTTAACGATCGCTATTTGTTTCCCGGCGGTAGCTTTGGCGGCCCCGTCCCCTTTACTCACAAGAAGGCAATCTTCTGGGTCGGCTACGAGTATTTCAAACAATCCAACTTTCCCGACCCTCGCACCACTTCGGGAATTCAAACGGACGTTGTTCCTACGCCTTCGATGCGTGGCGAAAACCCGCTTTTCCTGGGTCAGCCCAACTTCAATACCGACGCGAGTGTTGCCGACAACTTCGCCCTTTGCTCCAAGCACCAGGGCGATCCTTTCTGTGGAGGAGCCTCGGGCTGGAATACAGATGGGTCGGCCATCGCAGGTAACATCCTGAATGCCCTTGATCCTGGCGCTGCCGCTCTGTTGACGGCGATTCCGGAGCAAAATGCAGACCCAACGAAAACCGGGGGGTTCAACTACGTGAAGGCATTCCCGCTGACGCAAAACGGATGGATGTTGCACCCGCGGGTCGACTACAACTTCACCGACAACACGAAACTCTACGTAACCTACAACGAGCAACGCGAAACCGACCAGGAGCCCATCCATTTGTGGTGGACCCCTCCCAACTCAGTTCCGTTTCCCGGTGGCATGTCTTCGGCCGATATCTCGCGTACCTTTGCCGGTCACTTCCTGCATGTGTTCAGCCCTTCCCTTACCAACGAAGTGATTGGCACGTACGCCTATATCAACTATCCGCTGGTGTCCAACGATCCGAACGCTTTTTCCATCGCAAAGGCCAGCTACCCCTATGCGTCCGGCCCCTACGCTTCCGGTTCACCTTATCTGCCGAGCATCTCCAACGGCTACTGGGTCAGCGGTATTCCGTTTATCGACCAGGGCGACATCTTTTCCCACAGCGGAGGATCGTTTACGTGGAAGAAGTGGACGCCGACCATCGAGGACAACCTTACGAAGTCCTACAAATCGCACACCATAAAGGCCGGCTTCTACTGGGAGCGCACCGCCAACGATCAGGGAGAATTCTCCCACATCAATGGCGAGGCGAGCTACCAGCCCTACGGGCCATTTACTTGTAACGCCTCTGCCCTAGGTGCCAATGTCTGCAACCAATTCCCAAACCAACAGTTTGGTTCGGGCAACCAGATCGCCAACTTTATGCTCGGCGCCGCGGGCGGGTACTCGCAGGATAACCAGTACGCGTTGGACAACATGAGCTACAACACCTATTCAGGTTATGTGATGGACAACTGGAAGGCGACAAAGCGGTTGACCTTCGACCTTGGCCTCCGCATCGATCACCTCGGAACCTGGCATCCCGACGCTTCCCCGAACGGGTTCGCATCTTGGGTGCCTTCGCAGTTCGCGGCTGATGTCGCCGCCAACAAAGTGCTGCCCGGCGTGCGCTACCATAGCATCGACCACTCGATCTCGCCGGCCGGCTTCAAAACCCGGTTCGCTTTTTACGAGCCTCGTTTGGGTGCCGCTTACGACCTGTTCGGAACCGGAAAAACAGTGTTGCGCGGCGGCTGGGGCGTTTACGGCTATCGTGGACAGTTCAATGACGTTCAGGGTGCGTTGGCAACTGCTAACGGTGTCCAGACCTGGAAATCCACCGGAGCAATCAGTCTGGCCCAACTCAATGCCTACGCGATTGCGGTTGGTTCGGGGGCCACCCCAGCTGTGCCCTCCACCGCGAACACAGTCGACCCCAGGGATGACCGGCAGCCCCTCACGCAAAGCTGGAATTTCACAGTCTCGCAACGGGCGGCCTTCCGTTCGTTGGTTGAGATCAGCTATGTGGGCAACCACACCAGCAATATGCCACTCGAAGGGAATAACAACAACGGCTCCTCGGACCTGTTAAATGTCAATTTGGTTCCTCTGGGAACGATGTTCTCAAACCCAGGGGCCTATGGTTGTGGAGATCCCAGCAAGAACCCAACTGGTCTGCCATACGGAGTTGGTCAGAACATTAATGGCTGCGGAGCGAACACCGGCGCCATCAGCCCATTCGGCGGGCCACCGAACGGTACGGGCTATGGTCACAACAATGTCAACGTCGTAAGAAATATAGGACATTCCAACTTTAACGCCCTCCAGGTTGCTTGGGTTAAGCAAGCGGGACGCATCACGTACAACCTCAACTATCAATGGTCCAAGGCAATGGGCACTCTCGGCACCGCTCAACTGGGCGGAGCCTCGGGCGACCCGTTAAACATAGCTAATGACTACGGTGTGTCTTCCATCGACCGTTCGCATGTCTTCAACTTTTCCTACACGCTCGAAGTGGGGAACCCGATCAAAGGGAATGCTTTCCTGGGGGCTGTGGCCAACGGGTGGACAATTTCCGGCATTACCACCTGGCAGGCCGGTCCGAATATGCAGACCACTTACAATTCGAACTTCAGCGCTGGAGGCACGGGACCGATTGAGCCCGGAACGTGTAGTCCTAGTCCCTGCCCCAACCTGCCAGTAGGTCCGGTCAATTATCTAGGCACGCCGGATTCAACGGTTCAGCCGCTCCTCCTCTGTGATCCGACGCGCGGCTTGCACTCTCACCAATACATCAATGGAGACTGCTTCGGTTTGGCGCAGCCCGGCGACCCCAATGGCCCGTGGCACTACCCCTACATCCACGGACCAGCGTTCTTCAACAGCGACTTGGCTGTGTTCAAGACGTTCAAGGTGACGGAGCGGCAGAATGTACAGTTCCGCGCCTCGGCGTACAACTTCCTCAACCATCCGCTGAATTCATTTGACCCGAACAATAACGCTCCATTGAACATCCATTTCACGAATAGTGCCGCGGACAATACTACCCAAGGTACGACCAATGCCTTCGGCTACACGCCAATTAAACTGGGTCGGCGCGTGATGGAACTGTCGATCAAGTACACCTTCTAAACGAACTGCGGCTTCTCCGGCATCGGGAGAAGCCAATGGTGCGAAAGCACAACACGCCATGGGGTGGCCTAAAGCCACCCCGATTTTTTTGCCTTACTCTGATATTGTGTTCTCGGTCCCGCATTAAAAAATCACGATTTTCTGTATGGCGACGCACCCGGGCTCAGTCTTGCGCATCGACACGACATGCGAAACTTCAGTTCGCCAATTCGTCCGTCAAACCGCATGCCTGTTCGTCGCAATCCTGCTGTTCACGTCCATCGTCCTCGGGCAGGCTGCATTACCCACCAAGTTTGACGATATCTCTAAACGCGCCGGCGAAGCATGGAGCTCAAATCAATTCGAGGAAGCAGCCCATCTCTATCGTCAGGCGGTGGGTCTAAAACCCTCATGGGCGGAAGGCTGGGGATATCTGGCAGCCTCGCTCTACGAACTCAAACGATACCCGGAGGCCCGGGACGCTTATCGCCGCACTACCGTGCTGACTCCGAAGAATGGCCCGTCCTGGGCCTTTACCGGCTTGTGCGAATACGAGCTGCGCGACTATCGGCACGCCTTCGACGATCTTGCCAAAGCCGAACAACTGGGCCTTGGCACCGACCTGAGCCTTCAGTCCAGAGTGAAGTATCGTCTCTCCCTTCTGTGGATCACGGCTGGACAATTCGAACTTGGGCTGAAAGAGATCGCGTGGTTTGCCGACCAGAACGACCCCAATCCCGACGCGATTCAAGCCACCGGACTCAGCGTGTTGCGCATGCCGCTCTTTCCCTACGAAGTCCCAGCGGACAAACGCGATCTCGTGATGAAAGCCGGTCAGGCGGGCTGGGAAATGAACTCCCATCGTCTGGAAGAATCCCGAAAGCTGTATGACGAACTCGCCAACGCCTATCCAACTGAACCCAACGTGCATTACGCCTACGGATTTCTGCTGGCCTTTCTGGATCAGGAAGAAGCGATAAAACAATTTCAGAAAGAGCTTGACCTGACGCCGTCTCATGTTCCGTCGATGGTGCAGGCGGCGTTTCTATATTTGAAGATGGGACAACTCGATCCCAGCAGGGAACTAGCCCAGCGGGCAATGAAACTCGATCCCAAAAACTATGCGCCTCATAACATCCTGGGCCGCATTTTGGTGGAAGAGAAAAAATATGCGAGCGGAATCGTCGAACTGGAGACCGCCGGCAAGCTCGCGCCCGGACACCCGGGCAACCATTTCAATCTGGCCCAAGCCTATCAACGAGTCGGAAGAAAGGCCGACGCAGCGCGCGAATTCGCCACCTTTGAAAAACTGAATCGAGTGGCCGGAAGGCAGAATGCCAGCAGTGCAGTTAAGCCGTAAGTCGGATTCTCGCCTCGTGAATAATGCAGCAGTCTATTTTCTTGGCGGCGAGTCTGGCTCTTGAATACTCACCACCCGGTCGCCTTGCACGTCACGCAATGTCTGTCGTATCCCGCTCGGCCAGATGATTTCGATTTCCCGCGCCGTTCTTGATTTGCCTAGTCCAAAATGGACCCGACTATCGCTGGACGAAGAGTAGCCGACGCTGGTTGTCACGTGATTATATTGGCGCGTCCCGTCTGCACCGGTCAGGCGAATGCGCGCGCCGATGCCCATCCGATTGCTCTTCGTTCCATTCAGTTGCAATAATATCCAATGATTACCACTCTGCGTGAGGTTATGAAATAACTTAACCTGGCCATTGAGCACGGTGACCACAGCATCGATGCGCCCATCGTTGTCGAAATCTGCGAATGCCGCTCCACGATGCACCGCGGGCAACTGGAAATCCGCGCCCGCCGCTGCACTGACGTTCTCAAATTTTCCGTTGCCTAAGTTCCGGAAGATGGAGTTCGGCTGTTTATAGGGCCAGGAAAGAATTTCCTGCGAGTTATCGAGAACATGGCCCCGCGCGACGAAGAGGTCTTTCCAGCCGTCGTTGTCCAGATCGAAAATTCCGTTCGACCATCCCGACATCGGCATTGTCACCCGGCCGAGACCGCTGCGCAGTGTGGCGTCGTCGAACACTCCCCCGCCCTGATTGATGAGCAGTGGGAACGTCTCCTTTTCCAGCGCGGTGTACCAGATATCCGGTCGTCCATCATTATTAATGTCGCGAAAGTCCGCGCCCATTCCCGACAGCGCCTTGCCGTCGTTGGAGTACGCGACTCCCGCGGTCGTTCCGATCTCCTCAAAGCGCTTGCCGCCCAGATTGTGGAACAGAAAGTTGGGACTCTTGTCGTTCGCGACAAAGATGTCGGGATATCCATCGCCGTCGAAATCCGCGACTGCAACTCCCATGCCCTTGCCCAAAGACTTCGAGATTCCAGTCTCTTCGGATACGTCCGTGAAAGTTCCATCCCCATTGTTGCGGTACAGAGTATTGGGAAGAGGGTCATAGAAAGTTGGATTGCAGTAAGCCCTTACCTTTCCCGCCATGCAAACGGGATCACCATTCACTTCCCATTTCACATAGTTGGATACGAAGAGGTCGACGAGGCCGTCATTGTTGTAGTCGAGCCACGCCGCCGCTACCGACCACATTTTCTTCCCGTGAAGCATACCGCCACCGACTCCGGCTTTGGCGGTCACGTCGGTAAAGGTCCCATCGCGGTTGTTATGCAACAGTTGATTACTAGTAACATTGGCCACATAGATGTCGGGATAGCCGTCGTTGTCATAGTCTCCTACTGCGACTCCCATACCGTAACCGATTCCAGCCACCCCCGCTTTGTCGGTCACATCGGTAAATGTCATGTCGCCGTTGTTGTGGAACAGATGGTTTTTGTACTTTGGATCGTCTTTCTGTAGCGAGGGAATGGCCGCTCCGTTCACCAGGAAGATGTCGGGAAATCCGTCGTTGTCATAATCCAGCACACCCACTCCCCCGACCATCGTTTCAGGTTGATTCTTATTGTCAGTCGGAGAACTTTCGGTGGTGAATTTGAGCGCGCTACGCTGAGCAATCTCTTCAAAGCGAATCGGGGCGACAGGTAGCGCAGCAAGGGCGATGGCAGCGAACGTAAGTAGGACGGCCGCTAAGATTGGTGCGCGATGCATGAAATCGTGTCTATCGTAAGACTGTTGACTCTATGAGTCCACCTGTCACGCAGGGCCTCGTCAGCAACCGCCGCACCCTATTCAGGGAGTTGTACCTGTCCGGTAATCGTGAAGACGGTTTCAGCAACCGCCGCGCTCGTTCCCGGTTGTCCCCCGCCAATCGAGAGACGGTAGGATCCCGGCGCGATAATGCGATCGCCCGCCGGGTTGACGTGACTGAGGTCGCGCGGGTTGAGAGCCACACGAACATGCGTGGTTTCGCCTGCACCTAAATGTACGCGAGTAAATCCGCGCAGCGCGCGAATGGGCGCTCCGGGAAGATTAGGGAAGCTCAGGTAGAGCTCGACCACCTCGTCCCCCTCGCGCTGGCTGGCGTTCTTCACATCGCCATCGACGATAAGCGGATTGCCCGCCTGTAAGTTATTCGAGGATAAATTGACATTACTATACTCGAATTTCGAGTAACTCAGTCCATACCCGAATGGATAGAGCGGCTTGCCGGTAAAATACCTGTAAGTGCGGTTGGACATCGAGTAATCATCGAACGGCGGGAGTTCACTCACGCCCGTATAAAAAGTCAGGGGCAGACGGCCGGACGGGTTACTAACTCCAGCGAGCGTTTGCGCGATGGCCGTGCCGCCCTCTTCGCCGGAGTACCACGCTTCGAGAATTGCATTCGCGTGCTGGTTTGCCCAGTTGACCGAGAGCGCGCTGCCATTCATCAAAACAACAATGAGCGGCTTCCCGGTCGCCTGTACGGCTTCGAGGAGCGCTTCTTCTTCCTTCGGCAAGTCCAGGCTGGTGCGATCGCCGCCCTGGAAACCCTCAATCTGGACGTTCATCTCCTCCCCTTCCAAGTCGGAAGTGATGCCCACGACGGCGACGACGACATCGGCTTTCTTCGCCGCAGCCACAGCGTCGTCGATGGGGTTCTTGGTCACGTCATTGTTCCAGACAAATTGAGCGATGGCGTCGCCTGTGCTTTGGAAGTATTCGAGCTTAAGAGCATACTTGCGGCCCTTTTCCAGGTGGAAGTCAACCAGTTTCGTGTTGATGGAGTGGTTGGACCAGTCCTCGACGATGAGCTTGCCATCGATCCAGAGGCGGAAGCCGTCATCAGCCCTCACGCCGATGCGATAGTCCCCGGATGTAGTGGGGTTCAAGAAGCCGGTCCAGCGGGCGGAGAAGTTGTCCGACTTGAAAGCACCCTGGGCAAAGCCGGGAACCGGCGCGAAGATGAAATTGAAGTCAACGTTCCTGTCGACCCGAGTCAGCGCGGGCCCTCCAGCCAGGTCGGTTCCTTTAAAGTATTCGGCCTGAAGCCCGGGCTTACCGTCGGGAGTGGTAAACAAATCTGCGGAAATAGGTTTTGGGTCGCGAAGAAAGTGCGTTCCCGCCACAAACATAACTTGGGACGTAGGGAATTGTTTGCGAATCCCGTCGAGCGCGGTGGTGGAACGGGACGGCGTGCCGTTGTAATTCCCTTCGAGAACTCGTGTGCTGTCGGCCAGCGGACCCACCACGGCGATGGTCTTGGGCGCAGTCGCGAGCGGCAGGACGCCGTCATTCTTGAGCAGCACCAGGCTCTCGCGGGCAGTGGTTAGAGAAAGCTGGCGATGCTCTTCGGTATCGTTTTCCGAGTAAGGAATATTCGCGTAAGGCACCATCGCCGGTGGATCGAACATGCCGAGCAGGAAGCGCGCGCGAAAAAGGCGGCGCAGCGACACGTCGATATCCTTCTCGCTGAGCAGGCCCTGCTTCACGGCGTCGAGGCATTTCACGTAGTCCGAATTGTCGGTAACTTTGTGGGTGAAGTCGACGCATTCATTGTCCATGCCCCTCTGAAGTGAAATGGCAGCGGCTGCCTCGGTGGTTTTGGTGAAGTGGTGTCCATTCCAGATGTCCACAACGGCGCCGCAGTCCGAGACGACGAAGCCATTGAATCGCCATGCCCCGCGGAGATGGTCTTGCAGCAGGAAGGTGTTCGCGCAGGCCGGTTCTCCATTGACGCTGTTGTAGGCGCACATGGTCGAGGCAGCACGGCCTTCGACGATGGTGGCGCGAAAGGCCGGCAGGTAAGTGTCTTCCTCATCATGTTTGGAGACGGTCACGTCGACCTTATGGCGCGTGGACTCGGGTCCGCTGTGGACGGCGAAGTGCTTGGGCGTGGAAACCACTCGCAGATATTTTGGATTGTCGCCCTGAAGCCCCGTAACAAAAGCGATGCCCATCTGTGCCGTGAGGAACGGATCTTCCCCGTATGTTTCCTGGCCACGGCCCCAGCGCGGATCGCGGAAGATGTTGATGTTCGGCGACCAGAAAGTAAGACCCTCAAAAATCTTGCGACGGCCCTGGCGCACGGATTCATGGTGCTTGGCGCGGGCTTCGGTGCCGATGACGGTGGCCACATTGTGGAGCAGAGGGGCGTCCCAGGTCGCGCCGAGCGCGATGGCTTGTGGGAAGACCGTGGCGACACCCGCCGCTGCGACGCCGTGCAGAGCCTCGCTCCAATAGTCATATTCCGGAACCTGGAGGCGCGGAATAGCACGCGCCTGATTCACCAGCTGCGACGCTTTTTCTTCCAGCGTCATGCGGGAAACAAGATCCTCCACCCGTTGATCGATGGGCAATGTTGGGTTGAGATACGGCGGACTCGACGGTGACGTTGCCACTTGCGCAAACAGCCACGACGGACAAATAGTGGATCCGGCCAAAACGAAGACAAAAATCACACAGCGCTTCATCAACAGAATCGAACGCATCAATTCCCCCGAGCTGCAAGAAAATATGTTGGTTAGACGGCGTGCATCATTGTAGCGAAAGTAGCGTGGAATGCGGAGCGGAAACGTTCACGGACAAAAATCAGAAATGCTGTTGTCGTTGTCAGGCTGACTCTAAGGCGGTCGGTCGAATCCTGTTCGCAGGTCATCTAGAATGTCCCAACGCCCCTTATGCGAGTTCTGACCGTCGCAATCGAGGTACTGCTGCTCGCGTCCGGGCAACCACCCACCTCCCCCCCGCTCCGTTTTCGCGACATCGCGCCGCAAGCTGGACTCACCACCGTCCCACATTTCTCCGCGGACAAGCGCTACCTGGTGGAGACGATGGGCGGTGGCGTTGCCCTTTTCGATTGCGACAATGACGGCAAGCTAGACATCGCGGTGGTCGGAGATTCCACCATCGACCGATATCTCCAGGGCGGCGATTTGATGGTCACGCTGTATCGGCAGGACGGAAAAGACGGCGCTCTCCATTTCACCGACATCACGAAGTCCGCCGGTCTCACGATCCTGGGCTGGGGAATGGGATTGGCGATCGGAGATTTCGACAATGATGGACTGCCCGACATCTACGTGACCGGATACGGCCACAACGTCCTCTACCACAATCTGGGCGGCTGTAAATTCGAGGACATCACCGAACGCGCTCACGTACCGGGCGGAGGATTCAGCGTGGGAGCCGCATGGGCCGACTACGATCGCGATGGACGCCTCGATCTGTTCGTGTCCCGCTATGTGCATACCGACATTCATAAACTTCCGCAGCCCGGCGCAATGTCTTTCAACTACAAAGGCCTGCCCGTGGAAGTGCCGCGAGAGCAGGGCGAAACTTCTTTCCTCTTTCATAATCGCGGCGACGGTACTTTCGAAGAGGTATCCGAAAAAGCCGGTGTTGCCAATCTCGAGAAACGCCGCGGCATGGGCGTGATCTGGGGCGACTACGACCACGACGGCTGGCCCGATCTTTTTGTCACCAACGATATGGGTCCGAATTATCTCTACCACAACAAGCATGATGGCACTTTCGAAGACGTCGGCATCGTCTCCGGCACGGCGGTAGATTCGTCGGGCCTGGAAATGGGCAACATGGCGGGCGACTTCGGAGACTTCGATCGCGATGGGAAGCTCGATCTCGTAGTGAGCCGCTTCGGCAGTCAGCCGGTCAGCCTCTACCGAAACCAGGGAGAAAAGGGTTTCGTCGACGTTGCCGGGGACGCGCAGATTGGCCGCCCCAGCTTTGCTCCGGTGAAGTGGGGCATTGGATTCGTGGATTTCGACAATGACGGCTGGCCGGACGTTTTCGTGGCCAACGGCAATATTTCTACCAAGGTTGAGGAGATTCCGAACGAGGTCCGGTACCGCGAGAAGCTTCAACTCTTTCACAACCTGGGAGGGCGTACCTTTGAGGAAATCGCCGATGCCAGCCTTCTGAACGACGGTCCCTTGCATTCACGCCGCGGAACCGCCTTCGGCGACCTTAACAACGACGGCAACGTTGATGTCGTCGTCTATAACGCCGGCGGACCGCCTTCTTTGTTCATTAACGAGTCGAAGAACTCCAACCATCGCGTACTCTTTCACCTGATCGGTACAAAGAGCAACCGTGCCGCGATCGGGGCTCGCGTAACCGTATCGACCTCGAGCATGAAACACGTTTCCGAAGTGTGCGGCGGCGGCAGCTACCTGTCGTCGAACGACCAGCGCCTTCATTTCGGACTGGGCAGTGACGCAGTCATGAAGTCGGTGGTAATTGAGTGGCCGAGCGGAGGTAGAGAAGAACTCCAGAATGTGGCTGGAGATGCGATTTATACCGTCGTGGAAGGCACGGGAATCAAGAGCACGATCAAGCTGGCACCTCCGGCCCACCCATAAGATCGCTTGTGTCTTGCTTGCCATTTTCGCGGGGCGGGCAGGATCGATAGATGAGTGGGGGACCTGGCGGAGAGGGAGGGATTCGAACCCGCCTGAAAACGTAAACTCAATAACATGCAGGGCCACGGATGGCATGAAAGTACGTGGAAAGCATTGGTAAACCAGCAAACGGATTGCAGACGGATCGCAGCCTCACTACCGCAAACGAAAGCTGACGTGGGAAGGTTCGCTTCGTCGAGACACTAGAACTGGCCTCATAAATAGGGTGGAGTCGAATACACCCTTAGTTTTCAATAGCTCAGAACCATTTATGAGACCGCTTCTAGATTGATCCCCGAATCGTGTGGACATTGATCTTACAGGCGCAAAAAAGAAGGGTCAAAACCGTGACGGGGTAGTACACTTCGGGAAAAATTCGGCTACACCCCCACCACTGGTTTGGACCCAGGGGCCGGGGCGCGCTCGCTAGCGGGAGAGTGGGCGTCGCTGGCGCGAGAATCCACTCGGTTGGCCGAACAACTCTTCAACAGTGCTGTCACCTTACTTTATCCTCTTTTCAAAATTAGCACCCTCGCAGAGCCGCAACAATCTGGGCCTATCCCATGTCGATCGGTCAAGCTCAACCTTGGTTAATGCCTGTAGGGATTTTCGGGCTACTCGCGGTCTGTGATGCACAATATTAAATGCGACTTTGCGCGCTTCATATGCGAGATAATCAGCTGCCTGAAGTTGAACCACTCCGGATCTCCCATCAGGCCATTTCTTACTTGACGTTGTGTCGCGTCCCGGTTTGAACGATGGCGATGGCAAGAATGGGGGCAGTTTTTCGACCGCCGAGATTAAACCACCTTTGTCGGGTCCGCCATCTTCAAACACGTATTCAATATCGAGACTACGAGTTCTAGGATTTCGCGCCCAGTTATTTGCTAACCCGATAGCTGCTCGTCCCGTTAACGCGTAAGGACTCTTGAATCTCTCGTGTAGCGTGTAAATTTTGTCGATCTCTTCAAACTCTTCGTTGCTCACCATCGAAAGGAATGCGCGCCTGGCGTGCGCATTGATGATCTCAGCGGCCATACCCATAAACCGAGACCGGATCGGTTCGTTTTCCTTGCCTTTCCACTTCGTATAGCAGTTGGTGCTCTGGGAAAACCATTTCATGTGAAGGTATGGCACTTGAAATTTTGCGAGGAACAGTTTCCAATCCACTTCAAAACTGTTCCACTCCGCGATACTAGCCGCGTATCCGGCAACAAACGTAAACCCAATGTCTTTCCCACCAGATTCATCGAAGTAGGCCGTGAACATGGCGAATACTCCCTTGTGCGAATTACCGACTGTCGAAATAATAATCAGCACCCAAAGGTCGGGCTAACGGCGATTCGGGTGCGCGAATGCGTTTACGCCAATTCTAAATTCCTCTTCACGAATCCGATGAACTGCCAATGCCGCACCAAACTAAGTGCTTTCTGCTAAGTTCGGTGAGCCGTAGAATCCTGACATCATGGGTGAAGCTTACGATGACAACCCTGTCGATCTGGGCAACATTGAGGGTTACCTCCACCACATTGAGAATAAACTCCATGACATTGATCGGACTCTCCATGAGGTAGTCTCAGCCGCCAAGACCAAAGACACCAGCGATAGAGGTCTCTATGACCTGATTTGGCTCTTTGCCATTATCTTCTTCATGAGCGGTTGGTCTGGTTCCAAGCTGGACCGATTCACAGACCGAGTGTGGTATTCAAAGGCATACGACACCGACTGGAAGAACGTCAACGTTGGGAAGAGACCTAGTGACTGCGACTTTCTTCGTGCTCCGATTGGAACCAAGAAATGTTCATACAAGAAGACCAAGATCATCTACGGCAATAAGGAACGTGAAGCCCTTGTTGAATCCTCATCCCCCGAATACAAGGAAGATGCGAGGAAGAGTCCAAACGAGGTGATGGTGCGTTGGGAGAAGGTCGAGGAGCCTTGAAGACAAGTCATGCTGGAAACCGTGCGGAAAAATCCAGCACGCCTTGGAGCATGATTGCCACTAGCTCTTTGGTGTACTCAGAATATTCTCCGTGTGCTGCTTTGTTGCGTAGGTCCAGCCATGCAGTGACATTTTTCTGGTCAAGTTTTCCGTAGACTCCTGCGGCTGTCAGTTCGGAGTTGAGTGTATCGGCTTTCTTGGGTTTTCCGTCAGGCTTGGCTACAGTTACGCCATGCTTATCACAGAGTTTACGCAAGTGTGATTCAAGCACAGAGCCTACCACTACCGCTGCCGCGTCTTTGTACCCATTCTGCAGCAGATATTCAGCCATGTCGAGGAAGTCGGCAAAGAGGTCAGCATGAACCAACTCAACGACTGACTGTAGATAACCAGACGCATAGTCATTCCGCAGTGCAGAGAGTATTCCCCGGAGCGGTTCTATTGCCAAGAACATTGTGTTCATCTGGCTCAATCGTGGTTCTTGGAGCTTTGCGTGACGGTGATAAACACTGCCAGGTGGCGCCAGTCTATGGACGGTAGAAAATAGTGTGTTGACCATTGCGGCGACTGATGTATTTGGCAAGAGCGCAGTGTTCATGTCGTTGCTCTTAACGAGAAGCACGTCAATCTGTTTGATGATTGCTTTGTGATCGAGCGGCATTTTGTGGTCAGTGTCCTTCCTCCACAGGATTCAAGGCGAACGAGTTCAGAACAAAGATTTCTCCTGACTGTCCGTTCTTATCCAGGATTATCCACCGAACCTTGAACCACATGTCACCACCTTGGTCTTTGGGTGCCTTCGCCAAATCAATCTTCAGGGTCACGTTCTCAATGCTGGCCAGAGCATTGTTCGGAGTCATCACTAGTGGACAATCTTCAACTATCTTTGCGTACAGATGTGCAAAGTGAATCCAGCCGTCTTCACGGATCGTGTCGAGAGTTGGGAGCCCGTTGGACTCCAAGAACTCGTCAAGCTCGTCCTCAAAGTACTTCATCTTCGAGATTCGGTCGATTTCAGTTCTGAGACCTGCTGGTAGGTCATGAAGCTCGACACCCTTCTTGAGATGAACATTTGCGGCATCGAACTCCTTCAGAATCTCTTGTGCCATCGTCCCGTGCAGCTTTGAGTGGAGTACCCAGTCACAATGAAAGGTCAGGTATTTGTAGCGGTCTTTTGCCTGCTGATGTTCGAGCAGTTTCCTGACAGCGACCATCAGATAGGAAGCATCGGCTTCGGTCGTGATGCCTTTGGCAAGATGTACTTCCAGCTTCCCGACGATTTGTGGTGGTGTCATGTCCGCTCCATCCCTACTTCACGTAGGGAAAATGGCGTTCCAGGCACTCCTGCATTTCACATCCAGCTTGCGCTGTTATTCCGTATGCCATGTTCGGCTGCATAAACATCTGTTGACCGCCGTTGTTCATTCCAAAACGAAACGGTGGTTCGGAGAGAGTAGCGTGAGTTTCAGAGACCTTGTCATCTACGTGCGCTCCTCCGTCTTTATCGGAGACGCTGAGGACGACTTTTTCCTTCGACAGCCATATTGCTCCTAATGGCTGATAGTCGCTGGTCCACCATACCTTGATGGAAACGTCCTGGTATAGATCGGCAATAAAGGTTGGGCGAACTATACGGCTGACGCCTCCTCCAGTCATTACCAGAGGAGTACGCAGAGCGAACACAGTCCTCGAACTAAGCGGAGGCTTGTCGTAGATGGTTAAATCCCAATAATCGGGGTTTAAACGAGAGAGTAATGAACGACTGCCAGTCGAGGGCTTGTCGTGAATCAACACTCGTATTGTCGCAGCCACGTTGAGAACTTGTTCTTCTTTGCCAGCGTAGTAGCCTTCAAGGGCTTCGCGTAAACGAGCATATTGAAGCTTCAGCAAGTTTCCATCGTTCTCTGGATTCCGGACAACCATACGACTTCCTTTTACGTAAATCTCCACTGACTGGTCTTGTGAAGGACCTTTGTCTGCTTGCCAGAAGGAACATGCGTCACTTCGTAATAACCAGCGTTTATGCCCATTGCTATACCAGCAGGGTGATCTGGATGGACGATAACCTGAATCTCGTCACCTTCCTTGAACTCTGGTGGAAGGGTTTGCCCTTCGTCCAGGTCAAAGACCAGTTCCCTCCCTTCTGGAGTGACGGCTTGAAACGCAACGGTTCCTATCCAACCAAGCTTCATGGGAAACATGTAACTAGTTTATCCGAAGGTCCAGAGCTTGGGATGGCCGACGTTTGCCCGAATCGTAGAAAGGGTTTCATTCCCCAAGAAGCGTGAAAGAGCATAAACTTAAAGGCACTTCCCCTCTTGCAATCACATGCCAACCAAAGTATCTGACATCGAAGATGGCTTCAGCATGAAGCGTAGTCGTGAAAATGTTCGAAAGAGAAAGCGTAAGGGAGTGAAAGGTGAATGCACGATTCCTCCTCCCCCGTCCAAGCACATCCTGAGCACCTACACACTTTCCAGCCCACGCAGCAAGCGGGCAATCTCGGACTACGTAATGACCCAGGCTCGTGATGAGAAGGTGCTGCATGCCGAGAAGGTGAAGTCTGAACATGTGGTCGGCAACGACTACGACTGCTGGGACGTGCATACGAGCAAGGATAGGTATTGGGTCATCACATCTCCAACCAATCTGTATTCGCAGCACTACTTTCCGAGTCTCGACTACACCCTGTCCTTCCATATTGGCGTGATGGCTCGTGTCATGGCGGCCCAACGTGGTGCTCCGAACCCTACACACCATTTTCGGTTTGCACCTTCGTGGCGTCGGTGGGAGCAAGCGGCTGAATCTTATGACAACGCAGAAGAGTCGGAAGATTATCAGGCCGTGGGAATGAAGTGTCGTGAGAGCCTGATTCAGTTCTTCCGCTCACTTGCCAAGCCCGAGATGGTTCCCCAAGGAGCGGAAATCCCAAAGAGGTCTGATGTCATTCACTGGTCTGAGCTGATTGCCAACTTGATTGCCAGAGGTGAGAGCAACGATGCGATACGAGGACATCTGAAAGCGATTGCGAAGTCTGGATGGCAACTGGCAAGCTGGTTGACTCACGCTAGTGGCGCAACAAGAACCGACGCCTCTTTCGTTCTCGATGCCACCCATGCGGTGTTCAATGCGTTTGGAGCCGCTGTGATTCGGCACGAGAGTGAGAGCCCGGAGAACTGTCCACAGTGCGGCTCACTCTCAATCGAAGTCGGGTTCGACCCTGATTTCATGCCACGACCATACATTGCCGTGTGTGGAAGATGCGGTTGGCACAATCAGGAAATACCGGAGAACGAAAGTTAGCGGATGCCCTGGATGTCTGGAATGAAGTCAGGCCGAGACACTATGTCGCAGTACTCTGGATATTTGGCCAGGACCTTCTTCGTGAGCGTTGCATCATCAAAGTCGTCGTAAGCGTGAGGGTAAAAAGTGCGAACTTTTGCGGCACATGCCTTGGCGTTTAGCTTCTTCGTCTTTGCGCCTACCACTCCCACTCGGTCAAACACGTCTTGCTTCGGTTGGTCGCTGAGTGCCTCTTTTATTCCGTGGTCATGTTTGTACTGGACGATTTGCTCATGCAGAGATTTCTCCGTGGGATTCATTTCTCCTCTACATTCCTGTTCTGCCTGGGTCACTGCTTCGTCCTCTTGTTGTCTGGAGGCATCGTCAGCGAGTGTGTACTCAGGGCAAATCAAATAATCACTAGGGAGGCTCGAACCCTTTGGTGGTTCCACACACTTCGGGTCTGCAACCTTCGCAATAGCACATTGGTGGATTTTCTGCGCTTGATGTTCAGCCGACTTGCTAGTCCAGTAACTATAGACCCACACTCCAGCGGCTCCGATGCCAAGTAATAGGAAGACCGATACGAGGACTCGAAAAGCCCATCTCCTTCCTCCACCTAACCAAGCGACGAACCCAATCACTGCGAAGATGAGCAAGCTAGCCAGAATCGTGTTATCCATCACTGCGGATTATAGAACGGAAACACAAAGAGCCCCACCCGCCTGTTGGCGATTGGGCTTCATTTCCTGTCACCGTAGCCACTTCCAATCGTGATAGATATTCTTCAACACGACATCAAAAAAAAACCTCAAGCTCAACAAATTCATCTTTGTCGTAATACACCTCAAGCAACTCGGCAAGCACGGGAATGGACCTTTTGTTCATATACTCTGAAGGTACCACTACGTGGTCAACTCGCAGCACCCTCGCGTTCTAGAATTTCATTTGAAACGCCCACCAACGCCGCCAGCGCCTGCCAATGCCGTGGATGAGGGCGGTAACCTTCGCGAATCCGACCTGCATACCAGCGGGAAACGCCAAGCCTCGATCGAATCGCGGACGTTGAAGCGTCCGCGAGTAGAGGCTGGATTTGCTTCAAGAACACTTCGCAAGTTAGCCAAGCTGGTTGCGTTGATCCGTCCCAATCCGAGGACGCTTGTGCATGCCGTCGCCGCGAGGCCATATGTTTGGCCCGACTCTCGGGCCTGCGTGCTGCTACGCGGCCAAGGCTTGCAGCGTTAACTAGTCGTTCCGTTGCTCCAGCAATTGCGCACTCTGCACAGTTAGTGCGTCCTGGTTTGATGATTTTTCCACACCCACGACAGAGATTGTCCGTCCGTGGGCGCGGAATTAATAAGAGTCCCGATGACTTGCCTTTCGCCTCGCGTTTGTGACGTTGAGTCAAGCGGGTAGGAAGTGGAGCTGAGTCGGTCGGTTTTCGACTGCGCGACCAAAGCGCGTCGGCGACCCACTCCGCAACAGGTGCAACGGCCCGACCCCATGTCGCGGCGGTTTGAGAGAGCTTAATCGCGAGGTCGGCCATCAGGCGACAATTCCCGTCGCGCTGTTCTAGGAACCATTCACGCTTCAGGGGTTCGCGATTGATCCAATCAAGCAAGAATGCGTCCACTTGAGGCCTGACGACCTCCATTAAATCGCAAGCAAGGCTATCGCGAGCAGGTGTGTCGACGTGAAGTACACCGATACCTGGGTCAAGACCGAGGGCGGAAGCGGCAAGCCGGGATTCGCTTTCGAGGACAGCGTAAAGGTAATTGAGAATGGCATTAGGTGGGTTCACAGCTAGACGAGGAGACCCAGTCAAAGGGGATACCCGTGGACCGAAAGCACGCCAGTGGTCCGGAACTCGGGGTTCGTCTTTTCTTGGAAAACAAATCGGTAGGCCACGCCAAGCAGACCAATAGGCCCCCGCACCCTTCGATTCGACTAGTCGTATCGATTCAGGCGTGTCAGCTTCGGCCAACTCAGATCGATAAAGGTGAATTGCGTCGGCAATCTCGGTGGCATCCAACTTGTTGCGAGCCACTCCCTCTTGTCCCGCTAGTTTTCGGTCGATGAGTTCCCGAGCTATGTGGATTGCAGTTCCTGATTGGCTAGCCAAAGCTTGCGCGCGGCGAAGTCGGGCATCGGACGGGCGGACTGGGCCAATCGTTGCCAAAACCGAGCCGTCACGCTCCAGCATGACGAAGGCGGCTTTTTGATCGGTCAGCCAGCGCAGTGCGGCAAGTGACACGATTCCATCCGCGCCAACGACAACTAGCCTTTTCAATCCGTGTCCAACCTTGGGAAAGCGTTGTTGGCACCTATCGGGGCCTATACCGTCCTCCAGCACAAGATGTCCGCGATCAACGCGGACCTGAATGCCGTAGCCAATGAGTGTTACGACGCCATGTCGGGGCATCAGTGAATTGAGGGATTGCGGGAGTTGAGGTACGGTCTTGATAGCTGCCATTTGGAGCATGCCTCCGATGGTGGTTGGGGCTTGTCGGCTGCTGGTAACAGTCGGCAGGCCCGTTGTGTTTTTCAGAACATATGGCTACCCAGATTTACCGGAAACACAATTTCCGCACCGCACTTGCGACAAGCGTGGTTCTCTGATGGACCTTGATAGCCGCAAGAGCATTCCACGTAGTACTCGTACCTCAGAATGTAAGGGGCCTGCTGGGCCTCCTCGGTGGCTGCCCTTTCCTCAGCGCAGATGTCACGCGATCTGCGAGGAGTTACCAACCCTAAGCCAGCAATTGATTCTGCTAAGAATTTGATTCGCGGCTTTCGCCGTTTGGGGAACAGTGGGTCTTTTATAACTTGCAAAATCAACGGCGCTAGAGGCACAAATTCATTGCTGCCCGGCATTGCTGCCTCGAAGGCCTTCGCGATTTCCTCCGGATGTTCCGCTTCAAAAAGCGACCCCTCAAGTTCGTTCCAAATCCTGGGCAGTACACCACGGTAGTTTGAGGCTCGCCCCGTTACTGACGTTGGAACTACCTTCACGGGACGGCCTCGACGCGGTTTTACCGAATACCTGTCAAGAAAATTCTTAGCTGTTTCCCGACGTGTTTTTCGTTTGGCCATTATTGCGGTCAGTGCGGGAGAACTGTCAACCAATTATACGTAGGTTTCCATAGTAAATGGCGTTAATTTGCGGAAACTAGAAAGTTGTTTCATTTGTAAGTAACGGTTGACAAAGGTCTTATCCAACAAACAGGGTGCATACTGCAATCCCGGCTTAACACGTCGGAAAGGCTGAGTGTGATTCACGAGGAGACAACAACGTGACTAAACGAAAAAACAATTTGACGGGACGACATGGAACAGCGCGGTCTCGGTTAGCTGGCAAGATTCGGCCTTTGACCTCACGTCAACAGGAAGAAAAAGTTAAATGCTTGGCAGCGATCAATCGGATTCGCAGAGGTCAGGCTAAGACCGTTTCCGCAGCCGCGCGCGCTGAGGGGACCTCGCTCAGAACAATCCGGAAGCTGGTGCCTAATGCGATTACCCAAGCTCGACCGGGCGCTCGCATTCGCGTTAAGCCTACCGACCGATACTCAGCGGACGTGCAGGTCTTGACGCGCGATGGAACCCTCACCGTGACAGCGCGCGGCTCTCGCCAACGTGAACTTGCGGGACGACACCGCGCGACTGTGCTTCTGGTACTCCGAGGCAAGGAAGCGCCAACCGCCCTAGAGCGGTATCGGGGAAAGAAAGTTGGCGGTCATGAACTGATTAGCGACTTTGCCCTGCTCTCCTCCTTTGCACAAGGGGGTGTTGTCGGCCAACTCGACACCCTGTACGCAAGTCCAGACACGAGCGTGTGAAGAATCCGAATCCCATCACGCGAGCAAGGCGCATTGAAATGCGTCGCAAGGAGGTGGGCTACGCCACCCGCTGTTTCTATTGCCGAGAAACGGACATCTTCTGTTTTGAAATGGACCATCCCGTTTCCGACGGTCTCGACAAAGCCTTCAAGAGAGCCGTTTGTCGCAATTGTCACCGAAAGAAAGAAGCTAGACGGGATCTGGCAGGCCTTACCAAGAATGGTCAGCGCAATGTAAAGGAATCGGAAGGCGAGGCTCTGCGGCGCTACTTGCTGCTAATAGCCGAAGATCAGGACACCATTGCAGAAACCGTTTCCACCACGCCGCCCGAACTAGTCGCGAAAGCCTTGCACGAAACAGCTTCCTCCATTCGCCGCAAATTGCAAAGCGTTACTATTGTCTGAACCTGCGCTTTTTGCGACTGATGCCCGTCAAATCTGCCAAAGAGAAACGTACTGCACCGGAAACCGATTCTGAGCTTACTCCCATTTTCGTTCGCGTCCATACGCGGGTGACCAATGAAACGCCCCGCAAGGATGGGGATGCGAAGTCGCGCGACAAATGGGCCAACTTTGCACTCGTCTTTGATTGCGAAACAACTACTGACATTCGCCAGGACCTCACTTTTCTTTGGTGGAGATTTTGTGAACTGAAGGATGGCATATACGTCTGCCAGCAAGAAGGTCTCGTGTATGCAGACGGCCTGGCCCCAAACGCAATCAGCCTGATTCGCACCTACGCGCGTGACAAACGCGCTGACGTGGAAGATGGGTGCCCGAAAGAGATTCTGGTGCAATCGCGCACAAAGTTTGTAGACAGCGAATTCTGGCAGGCAATTCAGGCGGGAGCGGTCATCGTGTGCTTTAACGCACCGTTCGATCTCAGCCGACTGGCACTTGAATATCGCGAGGCCCAGAGCAAGAACACCGGATGGTCGATGGTGTTGTGGAAACGTAAGCGTGGGCCCGACATATTTAGGCCCAAACTCAGAATCAAGCCGAAAGATGCGCGGTCGGCATTCATCAGTCTTGCAGGTGGAGAGGTGGAGAACCGCGTAGCGTATCGTGGGCGCTTTCTTGATTTGTCAGTGCTTGGATGGGCGCTTCGAAACAGACATATGACGCTGGACGGCTTTCTTAGCTCTTTTGGCCTCGAAGGGAAGATGGCCCACGAGCCTACGGGGCGCGTTACGAAAACAGAGTTGGCATACGGTCGCCGCGACGTTGAACGCACCCTGGCGTTACTTAACGCTATGAAACAAGAATACGACGGCTTCCCTCTCAAGCTTGCCCCTGAAAAAGCAATGAGCGCCGCCAGCATCACGAAGGCGTTTCTGGACGAGATGGGCATCAACCAACCATCAAGAAAGTTTGACCTGCCAGACAAGATGCTGGGCAGATGCATGCAAGCGTACTACGGTGGCCGCAGCGAAATTCGGATTCGACATCAGGAAGTGCCCGTGGTGGTGTGCGATACGACTTCCGAATATCCGTCGGTTGCCGGGCTGCTCGGTCTCTGGCCTCTTCTAATTGCAGCCAACGTGGGTGTGGCGGACTGCACCAAACGAGCGCGCAATACTCTGACTGGTATAGATGTCGAAACAATTCTTGACCCAGCGACATGGCGCAAGCTGGCATTCTTCGCTTTGGTTAAACCGTCCAGCGATATCCTGCCGGTTCGGGCGCTCTACAACGACACGGGTAGTACGAACATTGGCGTGAATCCTCTCAACTCGGAACAGCCCATCTGGTATGCAGGACCCGATTTGGCAGGATCAAAACTAGCGACTGGGCGCACACCAAAAATCGTTGAGGCATTTAGGCTCGTTCCCCAGGGTGTGCAAGACGGTATGAAGCCCACGGTAATCGGCACGCGCACAATCGACCCCGAGAAAGACGATTTCTTCCGTGTCGTCATCGAAGAGCGCAAAAAACTTCCGAAATCGCACCCCCATTATCTTCTGCTGAAAATAATTGCTAATGCCCTGTACGGCATTTTTGCGGAACTGAATAAGGACGAATATGGGAAGAATTCCGCCAAACAATTGGACGTGTTTTCTGGCGACAGTAAGTTTAGCCAACCGACATTTGTCGTCGAGCGGCCCGGCAAGTTTCAATTTGCTCCTGCTGCTGCGTTAATTACGGCTGGCGGTCGGTTGATGCTGGCGATATTGGAGCGCATGGTCAAGGATTTGGGAGGGACCTATCTACTCACCGACACGGACTCGATGCACTTTGTCGCGTCCGAAAGCGGAGGCCTAGTATCGTGTCCTGGCGGTCCGTACGGAGTACGGAACGGAACTCCAGCCATTAGAGCCATAACGTGGAAACAGGTTAATGGAATTTGCGAGAAACTAAACCTTTTGAATCCGTACAACCGCAACGTGGTTGCGGACATTCTCAAGGTGGAGGATTGCAATTTCAATCGCAGTGGTAACCAACAACAACTTTACGGTCTCGCGATCTCAGCAAAACGTTATGTGGTTTATACGCGAAAAAAACAAAGTCTGGAAATCATCAAACCCAGCGAACACGGCTTGGGGATCGTGTACGTTCCTGATAAAAGAACCCGCTACAGCCCAGTGGACTGCAAAGACCAAGAAGCAAATTATCCGCGCTGGATCGTTGAGGTCTGGGAGCGTCTACTAAACGATCATTTCCGAAATATCAACGACCCTGAGAATGCGCTCATCTCACGCGTTTTGTGGTTCGACAACTTGCCTGCCGTAATGCGTGTTCGCATCACAACACCCAATGTCTTGAAGGTTCTACGGGAGCGTGATCCAGGGGCCGCCAAGCCATACAACTTTGCACTATCGCCGATTCTCGTTCACCCTTCACCCGATTGCACGTTGATCGCGCCCGCGAGTAAACATCCCGAGGAATGGTTAACGCGAGAATATACCGAAATTCACAGTGGGGACGTGGTCAAGCTTTGGGGCGAGCGCCACGGAAAAGTCCTTTTGCCGCAAACTCTTTCGAGTGTTATTTGGCGCCATTACCTCCATCCGGAGGACAAATCCCTTTCTCCCGATGGCCAGGCATGCGACGCCCATACCAGAGGACTCCTGTTACGTCGCGCTATTAGCGCGATGACTCCTTTTATCTTTATCGGCAAGGAGATTGAACGAAGGGCGCAGGAAGGTGAGGATGTCAGTGTGCTTGAAAACTCAGGACCAATCAAGTATCACAGACAACAAACTGCCAAGACTCGGGCTGCCGATGCTGGACTCATTCTCAGGGCGCGACGTTACCCAATGCGGCTGCTCATGCGAGAGTCCGGCATATCCCAGCATTCCATTGAACGGTTTCTTCAGAGCGACCGCGTTCATCCTTCTACGCGCGCGAGTTTGGCACGCGTGGTCGAAGACTTGGAACGAAAAGACGTAACCGCGCGTTCAGGCAACTGACAAATCTGAACATCAATCTTTGTGCTGTTCTATATTGCAGCTCCGCTTGTTTTTTCTCATGTTTGCTCACCGTTTGAATCTGCGACCAAGTGCAAGGAACAAGAGCGCGGTCTGCAATGCCACGAGTGGAGCTTCCACCAATGCTAGGTTCTTGCCCAGCGTACTTGCAGGTAAGTAAACGGGGTTTTTTGAAAGAGACACAATAGCGAGATTAGCGGAGATGCTTGCTGCCATGGTACGGCTCCAGTCCCGAGGGCTCTTATTCATAGGCCAATAAAGAGGCGCTGATGCCGGACTTGAAGCTAATTGGACACCAACTGGATGCAAAGGAAATATCAAAATGAATACCACAACAATCGATAAAAGCATCGTCGCAGCTCGCGTATAGCTGCTTCCGTAAGCACTCAACCAGTTGTATAAGGTATAAATAACTTTCTGGCTGAGGGGAGTGCGTGGCGACTTCGCCTTGACCCGCATAGAGCCTACATAGCAGTCTTCAGCAAGATCGTACTGCCGCGAGTTATCAAAGTTCTTACAAAGACGTCTGTACGTAGCAGTCACTAATTCATCCGTTGTCTCGCCGTATAAACTCTTCGCCTCAGGGTTATTATTTTGTTGCTCAAGATCATATTCATCCTCAAGTACTAGCTCACCAGCTTTGTTTCTGTGCCACGCAATATCCGTGAATCGAACAAACTCTATATCCGTGTTAAGGAAACTGGCGCGGAAACCTCTGTGGACTCTCTCAGACTCGTTAATTCTTGCAAAGTCTACCAGCTTCGGTTGCACAAAATGAGCATTCCTAAAATTCGCGACTACCACACCCCTGTCGCTACATGGTCTCGACTCTCGTTGCCCGAAAACTACATCATCAAAAATTGCTTCATCTCCAAGGGTAGTTTCAAAAAAGTAAGCCGACCGAGAGAATGTGACAGAACGAAACACCACGCGCTTTTTGAATTTGGCCCACATAAAGTCGGCATCGCCAACACTTGAGCGTGCGAAGACCACGCAATCTTCGAATGTGACAGAGGAAAACGTTAAAGCATCGGCATGCGCGTCGGCGAAATACAGAGGACCACTGAAGGTGGCCGATTCAAACCGAAATGCTTTAAAGCGGCACAACTTGAAATGAGCACCCTTCAAGAAGCTCGCTTCTGTGAAAATCACCCTCTTGTCTTCGAAAATCGAAAAGCCGTCGAAAGTAGGAAAGACAAAGTTAGTGCAGTCGTAATCTTCCTGAAACGAGGAGCGATTGTCGACACTGCTTGCCTTGACCGCTGCCCAAAACTGGTTCCCGTCCTTCGCTGGAGAAGGGTCGTGACAGATACATACAGAGTCGGGCCCCGGAGCGGCAGGACGACCGCACAATCCGCTAGACATTCTCACTTCACAAAACCTTGACATTCTCTTATATTTCTTGCCCTACAATATGCTCTCGGGACGAACAGATGCCGACCCCTGCGAGCTTCAACCGAGATGAATTACTTCTCGTGCTGAGCGCCTTTTCCGTCGCATGTCTTTCATAAATGTTTCGTCAAATAGTCGCGTAGGCGCGCATTTTCTACGGCCTCCGTACCTATGATTCGGTAGCTCGATAGTTCGTTCCTCAACACCGGGCGAGGCTATGTCTACTAGACTAACAGCCCGAATCCGCTCACGAGCGAGCGCGCCCCGGCCCCTGGGTCCAAACCAGTGGTGGGGGTGTAGCCGAATTTTTCCCGAAGTGTACTACCCCGTCAAAACCGTGACGGGATAGTGTGTAGCGCATGCGCACCATGTACACACCACCTTCCTTCACCTTGCGTTTTCCTCAGTATTCATGCGGTAAAATCGCAACGACATGCGTTTGACCCGCGTCAAATGCGGGGTTGAGCGATTCTGACATCCGGCATGCTAGTAGTGCTTTCGGGTAACCCGCATAGTGTGTTTTTTAATTGTGGTGTTCGTCACGGTTTGACATGTTGCGACTCGAAGCACTTGAGGTTATACAAAGATTCCGCAAGCCGGGCGTGGATGACTTCGCACTGTTCTGCAACAAGATTTCTTCGTGCCTCGTGTCGGGCCGGGGCAGGCGGGCATAGGTGGGACGTGGGGAAGGGCGAAGTCTACGTGTCGCTCAATGCATGCGTCAAGATCGCGAGTTTGCCCACGCGCATAGATTGGCCCCGTCGAATTGAGAGGCCCTCATGAAGATGACACATGCGGCAAGGTCATAGATTCGTCTACTAACCTCCTGCCCCGGGTGTCAAATACCATAGACAAGCGGGCAATCTCGCTGTACAGCCAATCCTCCAGGCTTGGCCAAGCTGATGAGGGAGTTGGCATAAGCTGCCGCTCTCCTCGCTGAAATAAGTAGATGGAGGAATCTCTTCGATCAATGCAGACCCTTGACCCGTTAAAACCATATCCTCCGACCGCGAACAAGCGGGTTCGATCGAAGGGTGGCCAGTTGAAATTCTCATCCTCGATGTTGAACGGGAGATCGGAAAAAGGATCGCCTCGATTTAGCATTTGCCCGGGGCGGTGAACGCCGTACACACTAAGAGCTCCCGAAAAAAGATCGGCTCCATTCTGTTTCCTCATAAACTCGATCACAGACGATGGTATTCTCAATCCTTGCGCCGCCGTTTGAAGTACTTCTTCTGGAACGGGTTTGAAGATGATGTTCAGATATGCCAGCGACCCGACCCAAGGTACTTGGGTTCGAAAGAACGCGGTTTCACTTTCACGATCATTGACGTTTTCAAACCGCGATAACAAGGGCAGAACCTCAACTGCCACGATTCACCTCAGCCTGGGCCAGATCAGGCAATATTCCTGTTGACCTTGTTTAAACCATCTTTATTGTCATGGTAAAGCGTTTCGCCAACCGCGTTTCGCCACACATGGTCCGCTCCCAACGTGAAGACCTCACCGCTTGGCAACTTGGACTGCGCACCCGGGCTCAGCGTCTGGGCGGCTTTGTCAACGTCGGTAATGCGGAGCCCGTACAGAGCGTCTGAGTGAAGGCCGGTCTTAGATTCCTGCTGATTGAATTTATAATCACCATAAGCCTGCGCAAGCATACCGATTATCTGTACGGCTATGGTGGTACGGTTCATGAGTTCGCCGCTAGTTGCGTTGCGAAAGTTGCCTTCGTGCTCCGCAAGGTTTCCAGCGACGCCCTTTACGAACTTGATGTTATCTGGACTTCCGGCGAGCTCTGGATGTCCGTTAACGCTATTGATGTGGTGACCTTGATACCCGGCGACTTTACCAGTCTGCAAGAGCTCAGCTTTTTCTGCGGCTGTCCATTGGACAGTGCCCTGTTTTCCGCTTGCCACGCGCGCCTGTTCTTGCTTCCAGGCTTGTTTCACTGCTGTTTGCCGTTGCGCGTCGAGAGACTGGTGCCCATCTGGATCGTCAATTGTAGCTGGATTGTTTTCTACGTAGCTGTAGAGATTTAGGCTCTGCGGGCTGCCGAATTTAGCGTAGGGCACAGCCGTGGGCTTGGAAGCCCAGTCGGGCGTCAGGAACCTGCCGAGACTTGAGACGTAATATCTTGCGCCGAAGTTGTCGAGGTTCGACTCGGAGTCCCGCTCCTTGCCGGTGAACTTGTAGTGGTTGGGATCACCGTTGCTGATTGCGATCTCCCCGCCGTAAGGATAGTAATCGGACTCCTCGGTGATCGTGCCAGTCGCGCTAGCGATCACGCTGGCTGACCCAAGATGGTCCGAAAAGTAGTACTTCACACTGTTGTCGGCATCGCGACGGGCCACCCTCTTGCCATTGAAAAAGATGTATTCGGATGTGAGCGCTCCCGTACTGTTGGTTTCGTCGAGGATGTCCCCCGTTGCACCATACCAGTACAGTGACACAGGACCAGTCTTCTTCACCCGTCGCCCATCGCCGTCGTAAGTGTAATTGCTGGTAGATGCACCAACGAATTTGGAAACCCGGTTCTCCGAGTCATAGGTATAAGCGTCTGTCCCATTGCTCGTCATGTTGCCTGCCGCATCATAGCCGAACCCCACCAATTCATTGCTGGCTAAGGCTGGGGCATTGAGCGGTTCGTAGATTGCTTTGCCCGTATGGAGCGCACGATTGGTCAGATTTCCCCAAGCGTCTATAGTGAAATCCTCTCCCCAGTTTGACCCGTTTGGCCCGCTGGCGTATGCAGTCTGTATACGGTTCAATGGATCGTATGTGAAATTCTGAGTACGGTTTGTGTCGCGGCAGTTGGTGATGGAAATGACATTGCCATTGTCATTCGTACCAAGGCCGAAAGCATAGCTTCGGCTCATGAGGGTGGCGGTGGTTGTGGGGCAAGCTGCCTGTTGCAACTGTGTCAGTGTACCCGAGACAATTGTCCCGGTCGTAAAGTAGAGTTGCAATGGCTGAAGGCGCGAGTTGTACGTCATAGCCCCAGCGATGGAACTGCCATTGGTGAAGCGGTAGAGAGCGCCCTGTGGTGCGTAGGTTGCGGCTGTTACATAGTTTATGGGGCCGGTCGGATCGATTGCGGACAGCGCCCTTCCGGCTCCGCCATAGGAATAGTTCACGACTCGCGTACTAGGGTAGGTCATGGACTGGATGGAACTGTCCAAATTGTAGGTGTAACTGGTGGTCTTGGTTACACTGGCGGTCACGCGGGTCTCGGACGCAACTCGGCCAACCGTGTCGTAGGTCCAAGCCGCCGAACCGCTAGAGTCCGTCATACCGGTGCGATGACCGATGCCATTTGTCCCCTGATCATAAGCGGCAGTGACATCGGCGGAAGCCATGGGACAAGACTGTGTCGTGTACGCCTTGCTTGTCAGGCGATGCAAGGAATCGTAGCAATAGCTGAGGGTAACCTTGCTGTTGGGATTCGTTTGATTTTGCTTGGGTGACAGCTTCGAGGTGACGTTGCCATCCAAGTCGTAGTTGTACGTGATCGTGCCCGATTCGGGGTTGTTCGCGGTCAGCAGTTGCGACAACGAGTTGTAGGTAAACGTTCGCGTCCGCCAATTTGCCGAGTTGAGGTCGCCGCCCTTTTGATCGACCCGTAACAGATTACCGAGCACATCATACTGGTATTCGGTGTCGTAGTTCAGGTGGGGCGAGGTACCGGGATCTTCCAAAACTGTGCTTAGCCGCCCCAAGGCATCCGTTTGGCTCGATCGCGCTCTCCCAGCCTGATCGGTGACAGTCGTGGAGTTTCCGCTATACGCGCTGGTGACGTTATTGGCAGAAATCGTTCCGTCCGGTGGAATCAATTGAGTGACGCGACCCGACCCGTCGTAGCTATACGTCGTGACTCCGAACGTGGGCTCACCCGCACAGGAACTCGGATTCACATCTGGATCGCACCGGGTCGGATTCCACTCCTGAGCCTTGCGCCCCAAGGCATCGTAGGCAGTTCGCGTATATGTAGTACCGTCAGGATCGGACGTGAGCTGGGTTTTCCTCGAACGCCCAAGTCCGTCCAGAATTGAGGTCATGACTAGGCTGAGCGTGGAGGTAATCTTCGTCGTGCTCGTAGTGGAAACGGGAGGCACGTCATTATACGAGGTGGCCACCTGGCCGCCGTCGGGCAGGTTCTTTTGCGCTGGACGGCCCAGCAGGTCATATGTGTAGGTCGTTCCCGACCGTGACGCATTGATGTCGTTTTGATCCTTGTGCGCCTGCACTAGACCCGTGCACGGATAGCGGACAACTTGGAGATTCTGGTTCAGGGCGTTCGTTACCTGGCTGACCCACGCCTGACCGTTCTTGCCTGTAGGAGGCGGACAGAAACTATTGGCGAAGCTGTCGGCGTAGCTGAAGCTCGTGGTGTGAGTGAGCGGATCACGAATGAGGCGGATGTTTCCCACATCGTCGTACTGGTACGTCGTCGTCAGGAGAGCGCCGTCTGTATTGCGCCAGCGCTTCACGCGGGTTGCGCTTCCACGGTAGATAACGCTCGTGGAAAAGTTGGTGTAGTCATGTTGCGCAGCACCGCTCGTGCTTAGCAGTGGATTGGCATCTGCGCCCGAAGGCACGTAGTTGTCATATTCGTACTGCGTCTGGGCGGATTGGTCGCCGGTCCCCGCGCAAGCGACCACGCCGTCACAGATCGTGTCAGTCAATACCTTGTTAACAATGTTCAGAGAAAGATAGGTCGAGGCTGTGCTCGGATTTGCGTTGGGGTCGTGCAGGTAAGTTTTCTTGGTGCGGCGAATCAATCCGCCGGGCGAACCTTGTCCCCA